>JGI11944J13513_1000088_pt1 | contig 95896 bp, 98 predicted proteins | sample TerdegcoTASludge_FD_13513 | JGI IMG/M metagenome (IMG submission 13513) | reverse complement strand
CAAAGTATTCTTGTACAAAGTCAAATAGATCCATGACCCCGTTTCTCCGTTTTGTCTACTTAGGATCGGGGTCACAGAATTTACAGAACTTTCCTTACACTATCAGCACTGCTCGGGATTGTCATCTCGGCGATCATTCTCTGGTACCTCTTCCAGGCAAACGTGAAGAGTTATTTCGGGAAGTCCTGATCCGATCCCTCCACGATCTTTTTTTTCACGCGATCCGGGCTGAAACCGGGGCAGACAACGGGCAGGACGCGCGGGTGTTTGTCCGGGTGGACCAAACCCCCGGGCTCTCCGCTCTCCCCGGGGAAGAGTCCCCGGGAACGGATCCCCGCGTCCCCTGGGACGAGCGTCCCGACCGGCTGAAAGAGTCCGGCCGGCTCCAGGCAGAAAATATCCTTGCACAGCTCCATGCCGCCGGGTGCAACATCCAGCCGATACCGGACTGGGACGTACCCTCCTTTTCCTTCTCTCCGGAGGAGATCGAGCACCTCCCGGCAATGGAGCACCTGCGGTGGATGGATGCGATGCAGACGGAAGGGTACCCGCATCGACCGGTCCGGGAAAAATTCGTGTTTTTTGGCTGGTACCGGCCGGTTCCCGCCGGCCCGGCAAAAACAGGTGGCAGGGGTTGCCGGGGATACCGTTTCCCGGCGGAATCCCCCTGCCACGCCTGCCCGTTTAAAGGAGATCGTCTGGCACTCCGAGGTACGGAACCCCTCTCTCCCAGCCGGCTTTGCGCCGCCGCGCATATTCCAGCATGAACCGGTCTTTCAGTGCCGGGTCTGCTGAAAGGCGCTCGTACAGCATTTTTGCGTACTCGGGGAAGATGATGAGTGCCTCCTTCTTCTCCACGCCGTCAAGGATGATCCGGGCCGCCTCGTCGGCAGGGATCGCATCCTTGGGGATCTCGGTTCCGGCAAAGATTGCTGTCGCGACATTTGCCGGGCAGACCGTGGTAAACGCAATGTTATCCGCGGCGAATTTGTACCGGAGTGCTTCCGTCATGCCCGTGACCGCATACTTGGTTGCACAGTACGCCGCCTGCGCCGGCGGGGCAATGATCCCGGCAATGGACGATGTGTTGACGATATGCCCGCTCCCCTGCTCCAGCATCACCGGGAGTGCGAAGTGGATCCCGTAAATGACACCCCAGAGGTTGAGATCGATAATCTTCTTCCACATGTCGAGCGTGAGGTACCTGGTCGGGTGCGTCATGCCGATCCCGGCGTTGTTGAAGAGGTAGTCGAGCCGGCCGGACCCGGCAACGGCAGTGTCAATCATCCGCTTCACATCGTCGGCGACGGTCACATCGGCCACGAGGAACCGTGAGTTTTTGTATGCTGCCAGGGACTTTCGTGCCTTTTCGACGCTCTCCTTCCTGCTGCCGATGACGTAGACTGTTGCGCCGCGCTTGAGCATCTCTTCCGTTACCGCGTAGCCGATGCCGGAGGTCCCCCCGGTCACGACTGCTATTTTTCCATCGAATGTACTCTTCATCGTCTTCTCCTCCTCACGGGAGCGAACGCGCAAGGTCCATGCGCATGGTACACGATCCCTTCCTGAACGAGCCGGGGAGGTATTCCTTCACCGGGAGATCAGCAAGTGCAGCGATGATGTCATACTGGGTCGGATTCTCGTGCGGCTGCGGGACCGTCCATTTCACCGTGCCGCTGCACGCAGATGCAGCGGTATACACGTTGTCCACCGGGTAGTACGTTGCCTCGGAGAGCGCGGGTCCCGGGTACGGGCCGACCTTCGGGATGTACCGCCAGCCGAACTGGGCGAGCCTGCCGAAACTGGCGTTGAGTCCCGCGATCTCTTCGGGCGTATAGTCTCGGCCGGTTGCCAGGTCCATCTCGAAGAAACAGCGTCCTCCATGGCTCATGATGACAGAAATCGCGTTTCCCCGACGCCGGTATTCGGGGATATCGGCAAAGATCTTCGGCATCCCGGCCTCCTCGCGCCCGCCGATGATCGCCTCGGTACAATCCTCCCAGAGGACAAGGTGGTAGACCCCGCTGATCGGTTCCCCTGCCCCGGAGTAGGTGACCGGGACCGAGGCGGTGACAACGGAATACCCCGATCCGCCCATCCACTGCACGGCATTGCATTTCTGGTACATGACAAGGATGAGCGGCCGGTTGATCGTGAACTCTTCCGGCACGTACTCTTTGAGCTTTTTTTCGTCGGTCAGGTAGCTGATCTCGAGGGTCGTGCATTCATCGTAGGGACAGATCCCTCCCGCGGGGAGCCATTTCCTGAAATGGGCAGGCATGCGACGGGTGAAACTGTCCTTTGGGTCGCTGATTCGCATGGATGTCAACACCTGGAGTAATAATACAGGTATGACAGTTCATGTGCAGGGGCCCATATAAAAACAGACGGTTAGCACTTCCCCGCCATATCCCGCCAGGGTTCCCATTTTACGACTGGATCCGGGTAATTTGACGAAAGAGAGGGTGAAATGAAGAGGATCTCTCACCCTGCCGGGGGCAGGGTGGAGAGGACCCGTGCGAGGACGAAGAGGAGCAGCCCGTTGCAGAACAGGATGGCTGCCGTCAGCATGCCCGGGATGAGGCCCGGGAGCAGCATGGATGTGCCAAAGAGGATCCCGACGATGTTGAGCACAGTCTGGGTGACGAGCAGGTTCCGAAGCTGCGGGGGGACCGGGACCGGCACGGCCGGGGGGTTCAAAAGCTGCTGGACAACCGGGTACAACCGCACGGCCAGCGGGACAATCCCTCCCGCAAGGTTCAGGAGACCGAGCATGACGCGGAGCATGTCGGTCAGGATGCCCGGGACAATGCAGGAGAAGACACCGAGTCCCACGAAGACGAGGCCGGTGAGCACGAGCACCCATGAGCGCCGGAACTGGCCGACAGGCGTCTCGCCCACGGCGAGCACCTGTATCGCCATGATGACGAGCAGGAGGCCGAGCTGGCCGTCCGGTGAGAAGGGGAGCGTGCCCGCGTTGACCGGCACGAGCAGGATCGCAAGGAACGCGAGGAGGACGCCGAGGAAGAGCAGGAGCGCGGTCGTGAAGGGGAGGGGTGCCTCGCGGACCAGGAAGAAGCGGGGGGGTCGTTCTGGTTCTGCCGGCCGGGCTCCCCGGGGATATGTCCCCTCGAGGACCTGGATGCACCACGCAAGGTACAGGAGGCCTGCACCGTAAACGAGGAGGAGGACGGACGTCAGCAGGCCGGTCGCGATCCCGGGCAGGAGCGTGATTGCACCGAGGAGAAATGCCACGAGGTACACGATGGCACAGGCGATGGCAAGGTGCCGGAGGATGCCCGGGGACGAAAGCCACGTCGGCGCTCTCTCCCTGCGGAAGACCAGCTGGGCGAGCAGCACGGCGCCCCCTGCCGCAAGAATGACCCCGACAAGAACCCGGACGATCTCGCCTGCCACGTGCGGGATGAAGCATGCCCCCATCCCGGTGACCCCGACAGCTATCCCGATGATGATGACGAGCCACGACCGGTGCACGTCCCCAAACGGCGTCCTGCCCAGGGTGATGACCTGCAGCGCAACGATGACGAGGAAGAGCCCGTACGTGCTGTCCGGCGCGTACGGGAGATCGCCCTGGTAGATCGGAAAGAGGAGTATTCCGAAGAGGAGCATGAAGACCGAGAGGACGAGCAGGATTGCTGCCTCGAGCGTGATGTTGAACTCTCCTGCGTGTCCGGGGTCGTTTTCACGGGTTTCTGTCACGGTTTTCCTCCGGAAAAGCGGATACAGGTATGTCGACAGGACGACCACAAAAAGCAGTATGCTCCGGGTTGCCGGGGTTTTCTGGCGATCGTGCGGGACCAAAAAAACGCCCCCCCGCCGGCGGATTTTGCCCGTTCCGCCGGATCATCAGCCACCGGGCCCTGTCTTTGGCGCCCCGCACCGCGTCGTCTGGACGAGCGTGTACCCCCGGGAGACCGAGGGGGTGGCAGCTGCGGCCTCCTCCATCGTCACGAGGATCACCCGCAGGGCATCCGCAGGGCTCCCGCCGGTCTCCTTCCAGCACGACCGGATGCACCGGTTCGCAACCTCCCGCGTCACCCTGTTGCCGAGGACGATGAACCTGCTCGCCTGCCCGCGGGCGACCTCAACCTCCTTTCCCTCCCGTATCTCCCTGATAGCATAGGTACCGGCAGTGACAAGCAGCCTCCGCGTCCGCTTCTGTTCACCTTCGCTCTCGCTCACCTCGCCGACGAGGACACCGTTCCTCTCCGTGACCTTGCACTTCCCGTCATGGACAAAAAGGCCCACGCCAAGCTCGCCGGCCCTCCGGAACAACCCCTCTTCGTCCCGTATTTCGCCGGAATAGAGCTCCTCTTCCAGTCGCCCGGTCGCAGAGTCGTCGCCGGAGAAGAAGATCTCCCTCCGGTCGCCGGCCATGAACGCCCGCTCCTTCCCGCAGAAGGCAATGACAAGGCTCATCTCCTTTCTCCCGGCACAGCAGGGAGGCAGGGTGAACCGGGGAGTGCCCCGTCGTCGACCAGGCACTGCAGGGTGCTTCCCCGGCAGGGGAACCGTGCAAAACTCCCGCCGGTCGTAAAGTGAAGGGCTCCCGGGCCCAAAGACCCTGCTCCCGGAAGGTCCCCCTGCCTCCGTGCTGCCTCTCACTTCAGGTATCCGGGCTCTGCCGGATAATACCTTCCCCCGGTTTCTCGGAAAAAGACCCGGTTACCGGGCAGGAGTCTGCCGGGATAAAACCCCGGGTATATCCTTCCCTAAACCCGCTCCACCCCCTCCGTGCACCGCTTCCCCGGGCGGGGATGACCACCTGCCCTGCAGGGAACAGCTATTTCTGGTACCCTACCGATTGCATCCTGTTCCATGGCAGACTCCGGAAATTCCCACCTGCATTCCTCTGCCCTCCTCCGCAGGCTGTCGGCATGGTACGCCCTCTCGAGACCGCCGTTCCACCTCGTCGGGCTCTTCCCGTTCGTGCTCGGCAACGCCATCGCGTGGAGGGAGCTTGCCACGTTCCGGTGGGATATCGCGGCGTTCGGCGCTGCCGGGGTCGTGCTGGTGATGCTCTCCGCGTACTACGCCGGCGAGTACTGGGATATCGGGGAGGACCGGATATCGCGAAGGGAGGGGGCGACCCGGTTCTCCGGCGGATCGGGCGTGATCGCGGGCGGGCAGCTGGAGAGGGTATATGCCTTCCGTGCATCGGTCGTCGCGCTCGTCCTTGCCCTCTGCACAGCCTGCATCCTCTTTCTCCTCTGCGGCACGGGCCCGCTGACCGTCCCGCTTGCCATCCTCGGGATCACCGGGGGATTTCTCTACTCCTCCCGGCCCGTCCGCTGGGTGAGCCGGGGAGTCGGGGAACTCTGGATCGCTCTCTGCTACGGGTGGCTCCCGGTCGCAACCGGGTTCTACCTGCAGGCAGGCGGGTTCATCCCGGACGTTCACCTCCTTGCCCTGCCGGTCGCGTGCTCGATCTTCTCTGTCATCCTCCTCAACGAGTTCCCCGATTTCCCTGCGGACCGTGCCACGGGGAAGAGGAACCTGCTCGTCAGGCTGGGGCACGGGAGGGCGGTTTGGCTGCTGGTCGCATCCATCGTGCTCGGGTGGGGGACCTTCTTTTATGCCGCAGTAACCCTCCCCATCCTGCCTGCCCTCCTCTTCTCCGTCCCCTCCCTTGCTCTCTCCCTCGCACTCGTCCACAGGATGCTCCGGGGAGAATGGAGGGATAAAAGAGAGATCGAACGCCTCTGCGGGGCAAACATCCTCGTCAACCTCGGCATGTCCGCCTCGCTCGTCGCAGGGCTGCTCGCATGACTGCCAGGGACGGAAGACCGGTGCGCCCGTTCTTTCTGCCGCCCACGCTGCTCGTGAGGCAGGCCGCATCCGCCCTCCTCGCCGGCAGGCTGACGGGGTGGCGGCACACGCTCCGCTGGATGGTGCGCCATGGCAGGCGGTGCGCGAGGGGCGCTGCCGGTTCTCCCGGCATGGGCTGCATCGGCTTCCCGAACCACCCCGTGTGGGAGGTCACGGCACGGTGCAACCTCGACTGCATCCACTGCCACGCCCGGGGGTCCCCGCGTGCAGGACCCGAGCTCTCGACAGGGGAGGGAAAAAAGCTCATCAGCGACCTTGCGACTGTCCCGGAGTTCCGGATGTGTGCATTCACCGGCGGGGAACCGCTCGTGAGGGAGGACATCTTCGAGCTGCTCGCGTATGCCCATGGACTCGGGTTCTCCTGCACCATCGCGACGAACGGGACCCTCGTCGACCGGGACTGCGCGATCCGGCTCCGGGACTGCGGGGTTGCGATCGCTGCAGTCAGCCTCGATGGCTGCAGCGCGGGGACGCACGATGCTGTCAGGGGGGTGAAAGGAGCGTTTTAGGGAGCGATCGAAGGGATCCATGCACTCCACCGTGCAGGAATCCCCATCCACATCAATATCACGGCGATGACCCGGAACCTCGGGGAGATCCCTGCCATCGTGGAGCTGGTCGACGGACTCGATGCCGCCATCATCCTCGTGTACCAGCTCGTCCCCATCGGGAGGGGGGAGAAGATCGGAGACTTCGCCCTCGGTGCGGAGGCAAACGGCCAACTCGTCCGGTTCATGGCGGAAGCCCAGCAGTCCAGCAGGGCGATCATCGAGCCGGTTGCCGCCCCCCAGTACTTCGCCTACATCCTTGACAGAAACGGCATTACCGGCGGCATGGCGCTGCGGCTCGCCGGTTCGCTCTTACATGGCTGCAGCGCCGGCCGGGGGTTCGTGTACATCAGGCCGGATGGCACCGTCGTGCCCTGCCCGTTCCTCCCGGTCCCGTGCGGAAACGTGCGGGAGAGACCGTTTTCGGAGATCTGGAGAGAGTCCCCTGTCCTCGAACGCCTGAGAGGCCGGGAGACATCCCTCAAGGGAAAGTGCGGGTCATGTCCTTTTCGCACTGCCTGCGGGGGCTGCAGGGCACGGGCATACGCCGCCACGGGGGACTTCCTGCAGGAGGATCCCTCCTGCTTCATGGGCACCCCGGGGGGAGGGGGGAATGGCACTTCCTGATCCGTCCCCCCTCGCAGGGGAAGAGGTCATCGGGGAAGTGTTCATCGCGGAAGATCTCGACCGGGTTGAGCAGGAACTGGATTCCGTCATCCGGGAGGCAGCACCGCCGCTCCGCGGGATCCTGCGGCATGCCCTCCGGGAGGCGGGACGGACCCCCCCTGCCCTCGTGCTGCTCACGGGAAGGATGCTTGGGAACCGGGACAGGGCCATCGTGGAGATCGCATCAGCTGTCAGGATGATCCATGCAGGGACCCTCATCCACGATGCTGTCATCGGGCGGGTCCCGGCACGGGAAGGACGGGCCATGCGCCCGTTCCCCTTCGGTGAGAGCATCGCTGTCCTTGCCGGGGACTTCCTGCTCGCCGGCGGGCTCCGGAAAGTTGCGGGCCTGCAGAGACCGGAACTCGTCCGCGAGATCACGTCTGCGATAAGCGAGATGTGCGACGGCAGGATCCGGGAGTGCCCCTGTGCCGGAACGCACGGGATGGAGAGAGAAGAGTACGATGCGATTGCGCACCGGAAGACTGCCCCCCTCTTTGCGGCCGGCATGACGATGGCAGGGATCGCGTCCGGTGCCGGAAGCAGGCAGTGTGCGTCGCTCGCAGAGTGCGGGAGGCTGCTTTGGGCCGCCTTCCACGTGGCAGACGATATCGCACGTGTCACAGGGAATGGAAAAGCTGAGGGGAGAGTTGCCGGCAGTGACCTCCGGGCGGTGAAAATGACGCTCCCTGCCATCATCCAGGGAGGAGGGGACGGAGACTGCGGGATCTTCCGGGTTCCGGACCCGGCCTGCACGGACGGGGGGGAGACCGTGGCCCCAGGAAGTGGGAATGCTTCGCCCGGTGCGATCCAGGAGGCACGAAAAGAGGCGGAGGAACTGATCCGCCGGTGCAGGGAGTGCCTCGATGCCTTCCCGGAGAACCGGTACCGGGATGCGATAGCCCGGATGGCAGGGGGGATACGGGTGCGATGACCGGGGCGCGCCCTCAGCATCCTGGCCGGGATACCTGCCGGCTCAGGCTGCACGCCCGGTCAGAAAATCCATGGCGATACAGGCAGGCTCACCCGGTGACATCCTGGGGGGATTTCCCGGGGATCGAAAATACCCTGCCATCGTCCCCGGTGGTGCTGCCCGGAGCGGGAGAGAAAACCCCAATATTCAGCCGGGCCGGAAAAAAAATCAGGTTTGAATGGTTATCGTGTCCAGCAATCGCTTCACATCGATCCATATGATGAGTTCATTGAGATCCCTCTCTTTCTCATGAACCTTCTTCTTGATGATACCAAGAATTGGCCCGGCGCATCCCTCCTTTTCGCATTCGTCGGGATTCCGGTGAACCTGGTCCATCTCGAATGTGGAAACAGATGTTACATCATCAACAAGAATACCGGTCTTCTGCCGTGTCACGGCCTCGTCAAGGACGATGATCCTCCGGTTTTCCTCGGGCATACCCGATGTCTCGGTGATATGGAGATTCTGCCGGAGATCGACAATGAGAGTGATCTCCCCCCGGAGATCGATGATGCCCCTCACGTGGGGCGGGGCATTGGGCAGCGACGTGATTGTGGTATACTCGACGACTTCCCGGATATCGAAGAAGTCTATGGCAAAATGCTGCTTCCCGAGGAAAAACTCCACGACCTGGACGGTCCCCGAAGATTTTTCCCGGGACACGCCGGTTTCGCGGGAAGCGCCGGGTGCTGTCATAAAAGGCACCTCCCTCCCCTCATTCCACCCTGAACTGCTTGTTGGCGGCGAGTGCATCGGCAGCAATATTGCTCACGGTTTGGGCCATTCTTGAGATCTCGTCCATCGCCGAGGTCGTTTCCCCGACCGCCGCTGCAACCTCTTCTGCACTCTTTGCCACCTTCTCGATGGAGTCCGCAATCCGGGTGAAGGCCTTGAGAGTGTCTGAGACTGCCTGTGAACCTTCCTGCACAACAGTCTTTGCATTCTTCATGGCCTGCATGGCATTCCGGGTTTCCCTGGTGAGAGTATTGATCATCTCCCCGATCTTCTCTGCAGAGTTCCGGGACTCCTGTGCAAGAGACTTCACTTCTGTCACCACCACGGCAAACCCGCGACCTGCATCACCGGCCCTTGCCGCTTCGATTGCCGCATTGAGGGCCAGGAGCTCTTCCGGGTCAACCGCCAGCAGCAGGGGGTGACTATCCCTTTTCGGGGGGTCCCCGATGTAAATGACCCGAGGTAAATGTATAATACGACCTTGTCGAAAAAGCATGGTGAGGTCACATGTTCCGGTCCCGACGTCCGTCCTGCTGCAGGAGCGAAAATCGCAAAACAAGAGACTGATAATCATGGATTGCCCGAACGGGAGCTGTATATCCATTGCCGGTTACCCCGCGTTCCGGAGGACAATGAGGCCCGACGAGGGGGAAGATCCCTGGCAGCGCACGGAGAGTGCCTGATGCCTGACCCGATCCGCATCCTCTGCGTCGATGACGAACCCTCCCTCCTCGATATCAGCAAAATATACCTCGAATCGCGGGAGGGCTTTGCCGTCGACACGCAGACAGATGCCCGCGGTGCCCTTGACCTCCTCCGGGAGAAGCGGTACGATGCCATCGTCTCCGATTACCAGATGCCCGGGATGGACGGCATCGAGTTCCTAAAGCAGGTCAGGGCGTCGGGGAACACGGTCCCGTTCATCATCTTCACCGGCCGGGGCCGGGAGGAGGTCGTCATCCAGGCTTTGAACGAGGGGGCAGACTTCTACATCCAGAAGGGCGGAGACCCGCGGTCCCAGTTCGCCGATCTCGCAAACAAGGTCCGGTATGCCGTCCGGCGGCAGAGGGTTGAGGAGGCGCTCCACGACCTCGAGCGGCGCGAGGCCGATATCCTCAACTTCCTGCCCGACGCGACGTTTGCCATTGACACAAATGGCGTTGTGATCGCATGGAACCGGGCGATGGAAAAGATGACGGGTGTTCCTGCAAGGGAGATCCTCGGCAGCGGCAACTTCGAATACGCGATCCCGTTCTACCGCGAGAGGCGCCCGATCCTCATCGACCTCGTGCTCAAAGAAGACCCGGAAACGGCCGCAAAATATCCCTTCATCCGGAGGGAGGGGGATAAGCTCATCTCCGAGATAAGGATCCCGCATTTCAACAACTGCGAAGGCGCTTTCCTCTGGTTCACCGCCTCTCCCCTCTACGACAGGTCGGGAGAGATCGCCGGTGCGATCGAGACCATCCGTGACATCACCGACCGCAAGCACGTGGAAGACGAGCTCCGTGCCACACACGAGCAGTTAAAAGCAGCGGAAGAGGAGCTCCAGTCACAGTACAGGGATCTTGCTGCAAGAGAACGGCAGATCAGCGAGAGCGAGGAGAAGTACCGGGCACTGGTCGAGGGGCTGCCCGATATCGTGATGCGCTTTGACCGGGAGGGGAGGCACCTGTTCGTCTCCAAGAACGTCCGCACCGTCGTGGACATCGAGCCGGAGCAGTTCATCGGGAAGACGCATGCAGAACTCGGGTTCCCTGCTGATCTCTGCCGGTTCTGGGAGGAGTCCATCCGCCGCGTGTTCGACAGTGGTGAACCCTTCGAGACCGAGTTTACGTTCGAGGGCAAATGCGGCCCCGTCATCTTCAACTGGCGTCTCCTCCCTGAGAGGTACGCACAGGGAGCGGTCTCTTCCGTCCTCTCGGTCAGCCGGGACATAACTGCCCATCGCAGGGCGGAAAAGGACTACAGGACACTTTTCCGCGAGATGCTGGACGGCTTTGCCCTGCACGAGATCATCCTCGATGCGGCCGGGAACCCTGTGGACTACCGGTTCCTTGACGTCAACCCCGCGTTCGAGCGCATGACCGGCTTAAAACGCGAAGAGATCACCGGCCGGACCGTCCTCGAGGTCCTTCCCGGCACCGAGAGGCACTGGATCGAGACCTTCGGGAGGGTGGCGCTCACCGGCGAGCCGGCCCACTTCGAGAACTATAGCGCCGGGATCGGGAAATACTTCGAGGTGACCGCCTACCGCCCCCTTCCCGGGCATTTCTCCTGTATCTTCCATGACGTCACGGAACGCCGGCGTGCGGAAGAGGCGCTCCAGAGGAGTGAGGAACGGTTCCGGGAACTCGCCGACCTCCTGCCCCAGGTCGTCTTCGAGTGCGATGCGGAGGGTAACCTCCTGTATGCAAACCGGATCGCGTTCGAGAAGTTCGGGTACAGCCCTGAGGATCTCGCACAGGGGCTCAATGTCTTCCAGATGCTCGCACCGGAGGAGCGGGAACGGGCACGCGGGGTGCTCTCCGGGATTTTTGCAGGCAGGGCTCCACCTGCACGGGGAGGGGAGTACAGGGCCCTCCGGAAGGACGGCAGCACGTTTCCTGTCTCCATCTACAGTTCACCGGTTTTCGTCAATGAAAGGATAGCCGGCCTGCGGGGCATCATCGTCGATATGACGGAGCGGAAACGGGCCGAGGAGGCGCTGCGGGAGAGCGGAGCCCTCTACCGCTCGCTTGCAGAGACGACACCGGGCATGGTCTATCTCGTGAGCCCCGAAGGTACCGTCCGGTACGTAAACCACCTCGCAGCAGAGGCGTTCGGCATCCCGGTGGCGGAGATGGTAGGAAAGAGGCTGGACGAGATCTTCCCCCCTAACGTTGCGACCCAGCACCTTGGGGCGATCCGCCGGGTCGTGGAGAGTGGGACATCCATCTACCGCCAGATCCGCGAGGAGTTCCCGATGCTTGGTCCGCGATGGATCGACGTGCACCTCACCCCCGTGCGGGGTAAGGGGGGAGAGGTCACGGCGGTGCTCGGGAACTCCTTCGACATCACCGACCGGAAACGGGCGGAAGAGGCGCTGCGGCAGGCGAACAGGAAGCTTGGCCTGCTGACCAGTGTCACCCGGCACGATATCAGCAACCAGCTCCTGGTGATCCGGGGTTTCCTTGCCCTGCTCGGGGAGCAGCTTTCCAACCCGGCTATTGCCGAGAGTTACCAGAGGATTCTATCAGCTGCAGACCGGATATCGGCCATGATCCGGTTCACGAAGGAGTACGAGAACATCGGCGTGGATGCCCCGGCATGGCTGGATCTCCGGGATCTCATCAGGGATGTGGCAGGAGAGGCAACGACCGGGAAGGTGCAGGTTACAAATGACATCCCGACCGGAACCGAGATCTTTGCCGACCCGCTGATTGGGAAGGTCTTCTCCAACCTTCTCGACAACGCGATCCGCCATGGCGAGAAGGTCACGGCCATCCGGTTCTCGGCATACGAGGACGGGGACCGGCTCCTCGTCACCTGCGGGGACGACGGGGTGGGGATCCCTGCCGGCGAGAAGGAGAAGATCTTCGAGCGGGGGTACGGGAAGAACACGGGGCTCGGGCTCTTCCTCGCGCGGGAGATCCTCTCGATCACGGGCATCACCATCAGGGAGACCGGCGAGGAAGGGATGGGGGCAAAATTCGAGATCGCGGTTCCGGCAGGGACGTGGCGGAAGAAGCCGAAAACAGCAGGGGCATGAGGGGGGAAAGACCTGCCATGCCGGAGGCATATCCCTGATGAGCCTGACTATGCAGGGATTGAGGGGGTGCAGCACAAAGAGCATATGCGGGAGGATTATTCCGCAGGGATCGGGCCTGACCCTGCGCAGCGACTCTCCCCTTCTCCCTTCCTGATTCTTACCTTCCACCCATGGGGGAGTCCCGGGATGTGTCCTCCGCAAAACAGGAGATCCCCTGTTTCCCGCGGATAAACTCGCTGATGAGCCGGGTCTTTCTGATTCTCCGCCTGCCATACAGGATGATGAACCGGCCATCGGGTCCTGCCCACTCCTCCTCCATGAGCCAAAGTTCCGTCTCACAGTCAACGAACTCCCTCATCAAGATTAGTACCAATCCTGGTTAGCAGTATACGTATCTTGCCGGATGCCAGCACATAACGGCTGGAACCATAGGTTTGTCTCTCCTTTCATCCATTGTGGATCTCGGTCGGGTACCATCATGCCGGACCTGAAAAATCCCCGGGTCGGTGTCTTTTCCCGTCCGGGAAGGTCTCTCCTGGGGCTCCTCGTCCCTGTGTTGGGGGGTGTTATCCTTGTGTCGAAAAGAGTGAATCAAAAAAGAATATTCTCTGTTCTTCTGGTGTCAATGCTTGCCGGGTGTGCGGGATTGTGGTGGGTCTCACCACTCATCTCCCACCATACCCTCCGCACACCTTCCCGACGATCCGTCCAAGCGGCGAGAGCGAGAACATCACCTGCTTTCCGACCTTCTCCCGGGTCACGAAGCCCATCTCCTCGATCTTCTTCAGGTGGTGGGAGAGCCGGCTCCGCTCCTTTGCAATCTCGAGAGGGGCATCTTTTGCACCGGGGTTGATCCGGATTATCAGGTCCTCGAGGTACCCGCTGCTGCTGGCAATGGCCCTGAGCAGATCCACCTGGTCTTTCTTCGGGAACTGTACAGGGATTACCGGGAGCTCGATGATCTCCTCGATGCCCGCTTCCTGTTCATTCTCGTCGTAGCGGGGAATAGACGTGATCAGGGGAGATTGCGTCAGGCAACCTGCGATGTACGCCGCAATGGAGAACGTCCGCAGCGACCCGCTGATGTTCAGGAGGCAGCTGTATCCCATCTCCCGCTCCCTCTGGATCAGATCCACGAGCTGAGAGGCAGCGTTCATGACGTCCCGCTTGTCCACCCGGGTGATCGAGACATCGAAGAGAGGGGAGAGATCGTGCTTCACCTTATCGGCGACCTTCTTCGAGATGCGTTCGCCAGAGGTATCGTCGCTCCCGAGGACGAGGACAACGCGGTGGATCGGATACTTCCGGCAGCGGGTGATCGAGTCCATCAGCCTGTCCCTGTGGTGGCCGACGAAGACGATGTGCGTGTATGTCATTATGATATCCTGATTTCTTTGCTTTATAAATTTTTTTATGCATGAACATTCACTTGTGCTCTTTCTTGAGCTCAAAAGCTCTCGTAACAAGCACTTTTTTGAAATTTTAATGATAAATTATGAAAAGAGCGCACCCAGTAAAACTGACTATAATTTTTAACATAAAAATATTTTTTACTTATGAAAGCTCATATCTATGCAAGGACGGGCGGAGAAGAGTGCCGCCCGCCCGGGGTGATTGATGAAAGGGGGAGAATCAGGAAGGATACAGTACTGTCGCAGAAAGCGGCAGTACAGGGAGATGAGTGCCCGTTTCACGCACATCACGGGATCGCTTGGGTTTGCGGGTCTTCACACCCACATTATGATACTACATCAGGCTGTCCATGCTATCGAGCAGGCCGCAGACGACCCGGACCCGGACCATGACGCCCTCGTTGGCCAGCTTGAGGTCGTGGCCGGGAGCACGCATCTCCTCGACACGCACCTCGACCACATCATGAACGCCTGTGTCCGTTCCATCAACGCATACCAGGAGATAGCGCGGATCGACCCCCCGCCGGTGGCAGGGATCCGGTCCGGCCCGGGATCCTCCCCGAGGAGGAGGAGGAAAATGCACGAACTGACGCCTGCCGTCCCTGCACAGGGTGACAGAAGCAGGGTCCCGTCCGTGGAGGGGCATCCGTGACCCTCCCTCCCGGGTATCAGGAGATTATGACGGGGGAGACCTGCCGCGAGGCAGTCTTCCTCGTCTCCCGCATGATGCGTTACCGGATGGACACGATCGCGGGCCTCGAAGAAGAAGTCCACGAGACAATGGAGGAGATCCACTCCTGCAGGAACCCAAAAAAATTCCAGCGGAACGCAAAGAGACTCGCCCGCCTGCTCGACAGGATCAGGAAACTGGCTCTGGACAACCAGTACGACGCTGTGCACCTCGCCGCGATTCTCCGGTTCTGGAAAGAGGAGTGCGGGGATATCCCAGGCCGGGCAGGGGACGACCCGGTCCGGTACATCACGTAGAATTTTCCCGGGCAGGCGGGGAGGTCTGCCGGAGCCCCTTTTCCCGGGGAGGAAGAGACTGCCCGGGAATGCATGCACCCCGTGGCAGGGAACCTGCCTGCCACGAAACATAAAGATAAAGGTGGAAACCCCATGGAAACACAGATAGAGTCATGCATTAATGCAATAGAGATTCAGAACAGCTTCATTAGCGGGAGGATGGAGGTCATCCCGCTCTTTTCTTCGCAGGAGACCAGCCCGGAGTACCTGACGCTCGGCGATGCACTCGAACAGGACCTGATCGTGGTCACGGAGGTGAGCAGGGAGGGATCCGTCCCGCAGCTTGCGGTGAAGAACAGGGGAACGACCCCCGTCCTCCTCATCGACGGCGAGGAGCTTGCCGGGGCAAAGCAGAACCGGGTCCTGAACACGAGCATTCTCGTCCCGGGCCAGTCGGAGATAGCGATCCCGGTCAGCTGCACAGAGCACGGCAGGTGGTCCTACAAAAGCCCCGTCTTCCATGACTCCCGGGTGATGATGGACTTCAAGATCCGGGCCAAGAAGATGGCATCCGTCGGCAGGTCCATGAAGGAACGGAAGAGCCGGGTGGCAGACCAGGTGGAGATATGGAATGAGATCGCAGACCTGTCCAGCAAGGTGAAGGTTGCATCTCCGACCGGGGCAATGAGGGATGTCTATACCACAAAAGTCAGGGAACTGAACGGGTACGTCGGCGCGTTCCCCCTCCAGCCCGGCCAGCAGGGCGCACTCGTCTACATGGACGGGCGGGCGGCAGGTATCGAGTTCCTCTCCCGGCCGGAGGCCTATGCCCGCATCCACGACAAGCTCATCCGGAGTTACGTGGTGGAAGCGCTGATCGAGGAGGAAGCGCCCGCTGCGCCGCCAGAAAAGCCGGAACACGCCCGGGACTTTTTGACGCGGGTTGCAGCCTGCCCGGCAGAAGAGTTTTCGGGTGTCGGGCTCGGTACCGAGCTCCGCATGGAGGGAAAGGACCTCGTGGGATCGGCACTCGTCCACGGCGGTGTCGTTGTCCACCTCGCGTGCTTTGCCCGCGATCCAGCTTCGGGATCTCTCGGGAGGGAAAGGATGGCCGGCTACCGCACCCGCAGGGACTCCCAAGCGGCACGGAACGGGCAGGCCCGGACCGGCAGGAATGACGACACCATTGTCTGGTAGGTGTCAGGCATGAAGAGACACGGCGTGGATGGGGATGCAATGGAAACCAGCGACGGGGCCAGCCATTTCGAAGGCGCGATTGCAACAGGAGAGACCAGAAAGATGGAGACCATGCTGCCCGGACTTCCCATGAACACGGTCACGAACGGGTCCCGCACCGCAGGACCCGGGCTGTCCCGGAAACTACCGGGGGATATCGTGTACCGGAACTTTCCTGGTGGCAGCCCCACCTGTTCCGGGGAGGCCTGCCCCTGTCCAGGAACGATAAACGCTATCGCACGCGGGGATGATTCTTCGGGAAGGGGAAAAGTGCGGACTGTGATCATGCCCGGACCCTGGCAGCGGGACGGCACCGGGGCGAAGGCCACGCTCCATGCTCACAGGAGGGAGAGGGAGAAATGACCGCAATCACCGTGTACGACGGGGCGGAGGGCATCGGCGGGAACAAGATCCTCCTCGCAGGGGAGAAGGGGAACCTCCTCCTCGACTTCGGGAAGAACTTCGGAAAGTACGGGGTGTACTACGAGGAGTTCCTGAAGAACAGGGACCCCCGGGGCATCCACGACCTCGTCCTCCTCGACCTCGTCCCGAGGTTAAACATCTACCGGGACGACCTTGTCCCCCCGGATCTCCGCAGGGACGGGTGGCCCGCCCCGGATATTGCCGCAGTCCTTGTCACCCACGCCCACGTGGATCACACCGGGAACATCGGGCTGCTTGACACAAGCATCCCCCTCGTTGCATCCCCGGCAACCCTTGCCATCATGAAGGCGATGCAGGACTCGGGATCTTCCTCAGTCGAGTCCGATGCCTGCTATGCATCTCCGAAGGTCCCCACCGGCGAGTCCGGGCTGCTGCTCGGGTCCAGAAGGGATATCCCGTACACATGCCGGAACAGCATCTGCACCACGAACCCGCCGGATTCGCTGGTCGCATTCCTCTCCCGCCGGCCCGGGCAGGATGCGCCGAAGGCAAAGAAGTTCCAGCCGGCAGACTGCCTGCCGCTCGCGGATGCCTGCCTGCCGTTCGATGTCACGCCCTGCGAGGTGGATCACTCGATCTTCGGGGCCACGGCATACATCCTCGGGGGCGACGAGACGATTGCGTACACCGGCGACCTCCGGCTACACGGACGATCCGGGGAGAATACCCGGGATTTCGTCCACAGGGCACGGGATGCAACCGTCCTGATCATCGAGGGGACGCGTGCCGGGCGCAATACCGATCTCGAAGCGGATCGGGATTATCCGACGAGCGAGCGGCTGGTGTACGAGACCTGCCGGGCGGCATCAGATGATGTCTCCGGGCTGATCATCGCGGACTTCTCGCCGCGGAACTTCGAGCGGCTGGAGACCTTCGTCCGGATCGCAGGGGAGACAGGGCGGACCCTCGTCGTCACGGCAAAGGACTTCTACCTCCTCCATGCCCTCGGGTGCGCGGACGGTGTCTGCAGGACGGAGGGGCTCGGGATCTATGCCGAGCTTGCCGATATGAGTAAGAGGAAGTGGGAGACCGAGGTGGTGATGGCCAGGGCGCACGGCCAGTACGTCCCGCACACGGAACTCCACCGGAACCCATCGCAGTACATCCTCTGCTTCTCGTTCTTTGACATGAAGCACCTGCTCGACATCAAACCTGCAGGGGGAGTCTACATCTATTCCTCGTGCGAGGCGTTCTCCGAGGAGATGGAGATCGACTTCCGGAGGCTCTGGCAGTGGATCCGTCGGTTCGGGTTCGAGGCGAGGGGTCTTTCGCTCGACGAGAACAACAGGCTCACCTTCGACTTCCGGTACCATGCATCGGGCCACGCCCCCCGGGAAGACCTCGAGTGGATCGTCGACTGCGTGGACCCTGACATCATCGTCCCGGTCCACACCACCGGGCACCAGTGGTTCCGGGAGACCTTCGACGGCGTCCGGGTGGTGAAGGACGGGGAGACACTCGAGATCTAAAAAGGGTCTCTTTGCACCTGACCCGGGTGCCGGGACGAGAGGAGGATTTGAGGTCGCGGGTTGTGACCCCTGATGCACCTGCAGGGCCGGTGGAGATCCGGGACAGGGGACGAGAGTGTGCGGGCGACCAGTCTCCTGGGGATCTCACGACAGGGACTCCCGGGCATCTCGTACAGCCCACGGGTAGCATTCACGGCCAGGGGAGACACAATTCATATAAACTGATATGGAGAATGTCCATTCTTTTTAATCTTTATAAGGATAGCACAAACCGCTTCAGATGGAGACAGGGATCCGCTGTCTGGTCTTTTTTTGCACATCGCTGGAGATATGGATAAACCGGGGACGTATACCGGGGACGTATTCCGGCTTCGCATCGTTCTCCCCTCCTCCTTTAAGAGACCGGAGCGGGGGGAGAACAGCAGGGGGTGGTGACAGCCTCTCCCACATGATAAATAATTTATATATAGATGGAAAGCTATTTCCTTCCATCCATGACCTATCAGAGGCACTGATCCCCAGTGGGAAAAGACAGGTTGAATGGAACAGACAGGATGGGAGGTGAGAGAACCATGTTTGCGGACGGAAAGAAAAGGATGCAGTGGCTCTTCTTCGACCAGGGAAGCAGCAGCCGGATGGATGACTTCCCCTGCGTATCACCCGTCGGAGAGGCACAGGACTGCCGGGTCCTGATTGGCCAGTGGTATTACTATCTGCACGCGACGAATGAGACAATCGATCTCTGCAGGACACGGGAGGACGTGGGCCGGCCCTGGCTCACGGAAGTCCTGAACGCAGAAGAATATGCAATCTCCGAGGACGACCTGGAATCGGCAGTACGGCAGTGGACAAACGGAACAATGGAACCCGGGTATTACCAGATATCACCACAGATCGAGCAGAAACTGCGCATCCTCCTTGAATAGGATTGCTGCTTTCCCGGGGAGGGCCAGACAAACACCTGTGCCATACCCCATTCTTCCCTTTTGCGCCTGATAGGATTTAAAATCCCTTCCAGAAGGCCTGTCGGGAACATTCCCAAAAGAGCTCCTTCCCCGAGGGTCAGGTTTATTGCTGGAAAGGATTACCCTGATCAATCATGTCAGCGGGAGGAGAATGAACCCGAAAGTCAGGATCATCATCGAAGAGACGTTCCCGAAGATCGTCGAGCGGCACAGGAGAACCCGTCCCGCACCCGGGGTCACGGAAAAAAGCCTTGAGATGTTCCGCAAGATGGGCTACAGTGCGGTCAGGAACCTGCCTCCCGCAGACCGCGAGGAGAACGAGAGAGCCCTCGATTCCGCGTATACCGATGCAATCCAGCAGGTCCGCGACATTTCTGCACGCGGGAGAACAGAATCCGGGTCACCGGAAGAGGCCCCCTGAAGGACTGGAGGCTGTTCTCCGGGCGGAAACTTCCCTTTTTTTTTGCACCCCTGCTCCGTTCGAGAGTGTATTTCCCCTGCTATTCTTCTCTCCATCCCTTTTCTGATACCCGACCGGAACGGGAGAGTCTTTCGGAGAAGAAGAGGGCGATCGCGACATCCTCCCCTGAACGGGCACCGGGAGTCGTTGCTGCCCTGGCAGAGCCGGAGGGGGTTCTCCGCGGCATGCCATCAGGGCACTCTGCCCCTTCTCCCTTCAGGTTGCATCCTGCAGGTGAAAAGCAAAACTCCTATAACCTTTTCCCTCCCAGAGCTATCTGTGTCATGCTATATCATAGCATGGTGATCGTCCATGAGGCTCAATTATCTTGTTTATCTGGCACTCGGAGTGTTTCTGATCGGACTGATTCTTGCTGCAGGCTGCACGCAGGCCCCGGCCCCAGGCGGACCGGGCGAGATTAAGATCGGCGTCGTCGCCTCCATGACGGGCCCCGCGAGCACGACGGGGAAAGACATCTGGCAGTCTGCAGAACTTGCTGCAGAAGAGATCAACCAGAAAGGCGGGGTCCCTGTCCGGGAACTCGGGCGATCGGTCCCCATCCGGCTGATCCAGGGCGACGACGAGTCGACCCGGGAAGGGGGGATGAAGGCCGTGACGAAGCTTATCACGCAGGACCAGGTCAACGTCCTCGTGGGAGGCTACTCGAGCGCCGTCGTCTCGGCCCACCAGGCGATCGTTGCAGACAACAAGGTCCCGTACATCATCTCGGGGGCATCGAGCTCTGCCGTCTCCCGGCGGACGGACCTTGATACGAGTTACATGTTCTTCCACAGGCCAAACACGGACGACTCTGCAGAGGCATGCATGGACTTCCTTGCAGAGGTCTTCCGGCCGGCAATCAGCGCGAAGTTTGGGTTTTCGGAAGACCGGAAGCTCCGTGTCGCCGTCATCTACCAGGACAGCCCGTTTGGAAAGGGCCAGCTCGATGCGGTCAGGGCCCTGATCACCGCGAAGAACCTCCCGTTCGAGATCGTGGCAGAAGAGCCGTTCAAGATGGGTGAGTCAGACTTCAGGACTGTGCTGACGTCGGTCAAGGCAAAGAACCCTGATGTCATCTACGCGGTCACGTTCTTAAACGAGCTCGTGCCCATGACCCAGCAGGCACGCAGAGACGTCGGGCTGACAACACTGATCCTTGCCATCGAGAACAACGACGACCCTGACTACTACAGCGGTGTCGGCACATACGGCGACGGGATGATCATGGAGAGCAGGTTCTCCCCCTATGCAGTGCCCGCAGGCTCGACCGAGGCTGCGACCCGGAAGTTCCTCGCTGACTTCGACAAGAAGTACGGCGGGTTCGCCGGCATGATGGGTGCAGCAACCTACGAATCGGTCTACGTCGCTGCTGCTGCCATCGAGGACGCGGGAAGCCTCGACCGGGCAAAGATCCGGGATTCCCTCGCCCGGATCAGGATCCCCCAGATGATGGAGATCATGAAGGGCGGATACATCTCGTTCTCCCCGGACTTCCGGGAGAGCAAGTTCGAGCTCTACGTCGTCCAGCTCGCGATGGATCCCGCGTCAGGGGAACCCCGGCCGGTCATCGTCTGGCCTGACAGCCTGAAAGCACGGGAGTTTGCGATTCCGGACTGGTATACCCCCGGATCCCCCTGAATCTTTATTTTGGGTCGGGAAGAGGTAGTACAGGATGGATGGCGGCATTGCAGTACTTGGCCAGGTCGCTTTCTGGGGCCTCTATGCAGGGTGCATCTACATCCTGCTTGCAACAGGCCTCAACCTGATCTTCGGGGTGATGAAGGTCGTCAACTTCGCCCACGGCGAGTTCCTGATGCTCGGGACGTATGTCACGTTCTTCTTCTTCGTGATCAGCGGGTTCAACCCCTACATCCTCCTCTTCCTCTCGATCCCGATCCTGATCAGTGTCGGTGTCGTCGTTGAACGGCTCTGTTTCCGGCCGATCCTCGGGACGGGAAAACTGAACGAGATATTCATCAGCCTCGGGCTGATCTACATCTTCCAGAACGCCGTCGCCATGATCTGGACTGACGAGTGGCGGTCGATGAAGAGTCCCTTTGCAGACATGACAATCTCAGCCGGTCCGATCCAGCTGCCCCTCGACTACATCATCATCGTTGCCATAACGGCGCTCATCCTCGTCGGACTGCACATCTTCCTCCACCGGACGACGACGGGCAAGGCCATCCGGGCGTCCAGCCAGAACCGGAAGGGCGCGATGCTGATGGGCATCAACGTGGAGAGGATGGACATGCTCACGTTCGGGATCGGTGCCGGCCTTGCAGGGGCGGCAGGCACCCTCTGGGCGGTGAGCGGGCAGGTCTTCAACCCCTACATGGGGTCTGTCCCGGCTATCAAGGGGTTTGCGATTATCATCCTCGGCGGCCTCGGGAGCATCCCGGGCGCAATCGTCGGCGGTCTCGCCATCGGGATGGTCGAGAACTTCACGGCGTTCTTCCTCGGCGGGTCGTGGAAGGACGCAATCTCGTTCATCCTCCTGATCATCGTCCTGCTCGTGCGGCCGACCGGACTCTTCGGGGAGGGGCAGGAATGAATCCCCGGAATCTGCTGTCGCGCCGGAACCTGCCTTTCGCAGCCCTCCTCGTCCTTGCGCTCGCAATGCCGCTTCTCATCGGGCAGAACATGTACTTCCTGACCATCCTCGTCCTGATGCTCATCTTCATCATCTACTCGTCCGCGTGGAACTTCCTCACCTTCTCGGGGCAGGGGTCGCTTGGGCATGCAGCGTTCCTCGGGCTCGGCGGGTACGCGTCGTCCCTTGCGGCAGTTCACTTCGGCCTCCCGCCACTTGCAACGCTCCTCCTCGGCGGGATCTTCTCGGCGTTCATCGGGCTCCTGATCGGGGTGACGTGCGTCCGCCTGCGGGAGTGGTTCCTTGCCATGGTGACGTTTGGGTTTGCCGTCATCATCCAGACACTCGTCGTATCCCAGCTTGCACCCCTCACCGGCGGGTGGGACGGCTATGCCGTCCCAAAACTCGTCCCCTCCCCGATCCCGGGAGCCCTCTCCATCGAGTACTACCTCGTGCTTGCCATCGCGATCCTCGTGCTCGTCCTCTTCTGGTTCATCCTCCGGTCGCGGATCGGCCTTGCCCTTGCCGCGATCCGGGAGAACGAGACCGAGGCACGGGCGGCTGGGATCAACCCCGTCCCGTTCAAGCTCTTCGCGTTCGGGCTCTCGGCGTTCGTGAGCGGCATCGCCGGCGGCCTCGAGATCTTCCACTTCGGGTACATCACGCCCGAGATCTTCGGGATTGACCTCTCGTTCTGGCCGGTCATCTACTCGATCACGGGGGGCCTTGGGACTCTCGCGGGCCCGGTCATCGGGACGATCGTCGTCACCCTGCTCTGGGACGGCCTCAGCATCTTCGGCCTCACGTACGCGCGGTTCATCATCATCGGGGTGCTGCTCGTCCTCATCATCATCTTCCTCCCCCGGGGGCTCATCTCGCTCCCGGAGGAGATAGCAAGGAAAATCAGGGGAAGAAAGGAGTAAATATACCCGGATACGGGCACCAGCATCGGGGAATCTCCCCCTTTTCCCGGCACAAGACCGGTCCCGCAAGGATCGATCCCGGGAAGGCGTTGCAGGAAGGGAGGGGGACTTTTTTTTTAGAGCCCGAGGTATGCCTCGCGTATCCGGGCATCGTCAAGGAGGTCGGCAGAGCGGCCCGAACGCGTTATCTTTCCAGCCTCGAGGACGTAGGCACGGTCGGAGATCTCGAGCGCCCTCCGCACGTTCTGTTCGACGAGGAGGACCGTTATGCCCTCTTCGTTGAGCCGCTCCACGGCCTCGAGGACGGTATGGACGAGTTTCGGGGAGAGGCCGAGGGAGGGCTCGTCGAGAACGATCATCTTCGGGTCTGACATCAGGCAGCGGGCTATCGCGAGCATCTGCTGCTCTCCCCCCGAGAGCGTGCCTGCTTCCTGCTCCTGCCGGTCGGCAAGGTGGGGGAAGAGGGAGAAGACCCGGTCGAGGTCGCCCTTCTTCCCGGTTGCAAACGCCCCGAGCTCGAGGTTCTCCCGGACGCTCATCCGGGGGAAGAGCTCCCTCTTTTCGGGGACGAGGGAGAGCCCGAGCCTGACGATATCGAAGGGGGGCATGCGGGTGATATCCTGCCCGTCGAACCCGATCCTGCCCTTCGATGCAGGGACGAGGCCAAAGAGCGCCGAGACGAGTGTCGTCTTTCCTGCACCGTTCGAGCCGATCAGGGTGACAACCTCGCCCCTTTCGACCTCGAGGGAGACACCCCAGAGTACCTGGAGATGCGAGTAGGAGACGTCAAGGTCCGCAACATGGAGCATGGGAGCACTGTCCTTTCGATCAGAAATGGTAGCGCTCCCCGAGATATGAATCTATGACCTTTTCGTTGGCGACGATCTCGGATGGTTCTCCCTCGGCGATCTTCTCCCCGTGGTCGAGGACGACGATCCGGTCGGAGACCCCCATGATGATCCGCATGACGTGCTCGATCATGAGGATGGTTATCCCCTCGTCGCGGAGTTTCCGGATGAGGCTGACGGCTTCCTTCCCCTCGCTCGGGGTGAGGCCTGTTGTCAGCTCGTCGAGGAGGAGGACTTTTGGGTGGGATGCAAGGGCACGGGCAAGCTGGGTGCGGCGGAGCTCGAACGTGTTGAGGTTGTGGATTGGTGAATCGATCTTCTCGAGCGGGAACCCGACCATGCGGAGCGCCTCTTCTGCCTCCGCCGATGCCTCGCGGACGGTCGGTCTCCTGCCGTTGCCATACAGGGCGCCGATCATCACGCCCTGCCGGGCGGTCAGCCCCGGGAACGACCGGGGGTGCTGGAACGTCTTTGAGATCCCCTTCCTGCAGACGGAATCGAGGGAGAGACGGGTGATGTCCTCCCCGCAGAAACGGATCGCCCCGGCATCCGGCCGGTGGATGCCCGAGATGATGTTCAGGAGTGTCGTCTTTCCCGCCCCGTTGGGCCCGACAAGTCCCAGGATCTCGCCCTCGGCCAGCGAGAGGCTGACCTGGTTGACGGCAACGAGCCCCCCGAACGACTTGGTCACGCTATTGACTGCCAGCAAACCCATGCACCCTGCTAACAAATAGCATGATATATGTTAACATACAGCATTATTAAACATATCCCTGTGGGTTGGTGAAGATGGAAAGACAACTCTACCTGATTGCAGTTCTCCTGCTCGTCCTCGCCCTTGCGGCGGGGTGCACCGAGCAAAAAGCGCAGACGACTGAGAACGTAAAGATCGGTGTCGTCGCCTCGATGACCGGGGCGGCGAGCACGACCGGGAAGGACATCTGGCAGTCAGCAGTGATCGCGGCCGACGAGATCAACGCAAGGGGCGGTGTCTCAATAAAAGACCTCGATGCACGCGTCCCCATCGTGCTCATCCAGGCCGACGACGAGTCCACGCGGGAAGGGGGGCAGAAGGCAGTCTCCCGGCTGATCACGCAGGACGGCGTCGACATCATCGTCGGAGGGTTCTCGAGTGCCGTCGTCTCTGCCCACCAGGCAATCGTCTCGGAGCACGGCGTCCCGTACATCATCACGGGGGCATCAACGCCGACGATCACCCGCCAGGCCGACATCGACACGGGCATGATGTTCCACTACTGCCCGACGACAGACGACTTTGGCGAACAGACAACGCTCTTTGCCTACGATGTCATCCGGAAGGCAGTCTACGAGCGGTTCGGGTACCCCGATTCCCGCCCGTTCCGCATGGCCCTTATCATCCAGGACAGCCCGTACGGAAAGGGGGTCCAGAAGGCGGTCAGGGACACTATCGAGAAGAAGAACTTAAATATCGAGATCGTCGCGGAAGAGACCTACAAGATGGGGGAGACAGATTTCCGGACGCAGCTGACCGCGGTGAAGGCTGCAGGGCCTGACGTCGTGTACCCGGCCGCATTCCTCAACGAGCAGATCCCGATGGTGACCCAGGCCCGGCGGGACGTCGGTCTTGACACCATATTCCTTGCCGTCGAGTGCAACGACGACCCGGACTACTACGCGGGCCTCGGGAAGTACGGGGAGTACTCTGTCATCGAGACGCGGTTCTCCCCCTACGCGGTTCCCAGGGGACCCGTTGCCGACGACATGGTCGCGTTCCGGGAGAACTACCACAGGAAATGGGGATCCTACCCCGGCATGATGGGTGCATCCACGTACGAAGGGGTCTACATCGCGGCACGGGCCGTGGAGAATGCAGGGACACGGAACAGGGAGGCGGTCACGAAAGCCCTTGCCACCCTCGAGATGCCCCAGCTCGTCGAGGCCATGAAGGACAGCGTGATCCGGTTCACGCCGGACTTCCGGGAGGCAAAGTTCGAGCTCTTCATGGAGCAGCTCGTCTGGGATGAGAAGGCCGGCGAACTCCGGCCGAGGATCGTCTGGCCTGACCACATGAAGGAGGCAGACTTCGTCCTCCCCGACTGGTACGTGCCCGGAGCAGCAGGAAACCCGTGAGGGTCGCGGGAAAACACCCTTTTTCCGGGCGAGGGTTCTTTCCCCTTTCACCCGGCTGGTTCCAGAAAACAGGGGATGACACTAGTCCCCCCTTCCGTTCACCTTTCAACCCATACCTGGTAGAAAAAAAGGTTGCTATTCAGAGACGGCCATCCTATCTGTTCTGAATGGATATTTCCTCCCGGATTATTCTCTGGACAGCTCTATTGTCATTGAGCCACTATCGGAATACGCTTTCAGAGGAGGAGCCCAGCAAAAATCTCTCCGCCTGCCCCGTGTTCCGCCGGAAAAGGGGGGATGCCTCACTTTGACTCCCCGGGACCCCCGGCACCACCCTCCTTCCGGTAGTACTGCCGGGGGATGCGCAGCTCGAACCGGGCACCCCTGCCATACTCGCCGGTCTCGCGGATCGAGATCCCGTATACTGAGAGGATGCCGCGGACAAGATACAGGCCGAGGCCGTGGTTCCTGCCCACACCGTGCTCAAAGATCACCTCTTTCTGGCCGGGAGGGACCCCGATGCCGTTGTCCTCGTACACGAAGACTCCCGTATCGTCCTCCTCGTGGAAGGAGAGGGTTATGCGGGTCACCTTCTCCCCGTGGGCGACCGAGTTGTCGATGAGCGCGTAAAAGATCTTCTCGATCAGGCGGTCGGAGTAGACAGAGACACCCTCGAAGAGGACGTCTGCTTTGACACCGTAGAGCCCCATCCCCATTGCCACCTGCAGGAAGACCTCCCGGACGTCCCTCCATCCCATGGATGAGGGTGTCGCCTCGAGCTCGTACTCCCTCATGAACCCAAGCTGGTCCTCGATCCTGCGGGACGCATTCCCAATCTTCTCCACGAAGTCTCGATCAGGGGAATCGGCCGGGATACTGTCTTTCAGGAGATCTGCGAATCCCCGGATCACCATGACCTGGTTGAGGACATCGTGCCGCGTGATGCTCGAGAGGAGCGAGATCTTGGTATTTGCCAGCCGGGCCTCGTTTTTTGCAGCCGTCTCCGCGGCGGCTGACCTTTCGAGGGTATCGAGCATTCCATCGATGCTCCGGGAGAGGGAGGCGATCTCGTCGTCACCAGGAATAGCTGTCCGCCGGCTGAAATCGGCGGTTCCCGCGATCTCCTTCACGCTCCCCTCGAGAGCCGATATCCGGGATAGGACGCTTCGATCGAGGTAGAGGATTGCTGCAGCCGTTACCGCCCCGCTGGCAAGGATCACGAAGACGAGGATGAGCAGTGCGTTCTCCCGTGCCGTCCGGGCTGCAGTCCTCTCGATAGGGAGGGTGGCAACGAAGGCAGGCATGCCGGAGAGATCGCTGATGGTGACTTCCGCACTGAGCCAGTCACTATCGGAAACGCTGACCCGTGCGGGGATCTCCCGGGAAGGAACCGCTGAAAGGATGACCCCTTTGCCATCCCCCTCCCGGGGCTCTCTTATGCTGACGCTTGCAATAGAGATCGACGAGTACCTTTCGATCTCGTCCTCATCGAGGTACCGGCCAACGAGGAGGTACCCTGCGACGGGCCCCGACCGGTCGTTCTGGAGGATCGGCCCGATGCTCGCAAGGAGGGGTGCACCCGGCGTCCGGATAACGCCGGAGACCGGCGGGAGATCGCCTGCAGTCCCTCCCGCATCACCGCCGGGAAACGCGGGAATGCGCTCCAGTTCTTCCGGGACGGGCAGGGGCACGTGCTGCGTGTGGTCGTACCCCTTCCCGTACAGGATTCTTCCCGCCGGGTCGTAGAAGACCATGAAGTCGAGCTGGAGGGAGGAGAACGTCTCGGGAACGAGGTTCTCTTCCGGGTATGCCTCGTTCTCCCCCTTCACGAAGAAGTACGTATCGTCCCACTTCCCCCAGTCCTCGCATGTCCCGTCGAGCCGTGCGAGCTCGTTCTCCATGATCCGGACGATCCTTGAGAGTGCACCTGCAGCCTCCCTCCTCTCGATCTCTCCTGCCGCCCCGGAGATGAAAGCCGGAACGACGAGTGCGACGACGAGGAAAAAGACAAGCGTCACCGAAACGAGGGCAAGGAGGACACCTGTGCGGATCTTCATCTCAGCGATTCTCTCCCGACCGGGATTGCCAGCAGTATCCCGGATACGAGTGTGCCCCCCCTCCTGATTAAAATTCTGATCCGTTGGAAGAGGTGATTGCATCCCGATCCCTTCACCCAATTCCCGAAGCGTCAGGGGCTTCGCAACCGCCTCGTGCCGGGACGGATGGAGACTTGCCCGGGACCACCGTCACCTGATGAACGTGCTGATCAGGATGGCTCCAAGACCGAGGAGGACGAGCCCCATGGTGACCCGGACAGCCCTCCGGTGTTCCTCCCTCCACCGGTCCACGCTCGCGAGCGGGAGGCCGAAGAAGACGGCGCAGAGGATGAGGACGAGCGGGAGAACAAAGAAGACATTGTACACGAGGAGGAGGGGGATTCCCTGTGCAATCGTCATCCTGTCGGAGATGAGGGAGAGGATGGCAAGGTAGATCCCGCCCGTGCAGGGGAGTTCGAACATCCCGACGAGGACACCGAGGATGAGGGAACCGGGAACCGATCCCTTCCGGATGTACTCCCCGATGACCTCCCTCTTTGACTCCGGGATGGCGATGAAGGGTATTTTCCGGTCAAGCAGCCCCTCGCCGAGGCTCATGGCACCGAGGATGAACGCGACTGCTGCCGCAACGACCCCGATCGCCCGCGATATCTCGGCGAGCTGGATGAGGTAGAAGATGCCGAGGCCGGAGAGGAAGTAGAAGACAAAGACGCTTGCGATGAAGCACGCCCCGACAGTGACCATCCTCTTCCGTGACCCTGCCGCGGAGAGAGCAAAGAGGAGGAGGATGAGGACGGAGAAGGCACAGGGGTTAATCCCGTCGGCAAGGGCAGCGGTGATGACGAGCGGAAGGGTGATGTCTTCTGCCGGTGGGGGGGAAAACGGAAAAATGGGGGAGGTATTTCCATGCCCGTATACTGCGTGCTGCTCCCGGACCGCTGCATCGAGGGAACCGGTAATTGCGTCATACCCGACGAGGAACCGGTCTCCTGCAAAGACTGCCGGGACAGGGATCGGCCCGGTCCCGTACGCCTCCTTGTATACCGTGAAGAGCTTCCAGTAATCGAAATTGTCCCTGATATTGAAGAAGTGGATCTCCAGTTCCGGGTGGTCTGCGGCATACTGCTGGACAAACGGCAGCGTCCTCATGCAGTCGCCGCAGTTCGTGTTGTAGAACATGACGATAACGGGTCCTGCCTCCGAGAAACGGTGATCGGGCGTCACAGGCGGAGCAGGATCCTTCTCTCCGGGAGAAGAGAAGGTCTGTTCCTCCCCCGGCATCTCCTGGCATGCCGCCGGGAGAGAGAGAGCAAAAAAGAGGATGACGGCAAGGAGGAGAGATACAGCTCTTTTCCCCTCACTTTTTCCTTTCCCCGTCATGTATCCGTCATACTCCCTTCCCGTTCCCTGGGTTCAGGAGAATTCATATCCTACAGGAGCGTGAGTCCCGTTCTGATATAGTATTTTCTGGGATGGCTCTTTTTACGCGATACCGGATATGCAAATCAGGGTCGCCGTTCAGGTAGAACTGAAAAGAATGGATGCGACTAAAATGGCGGCTTCGAACGCCTCCCTCCTGGGTCACCCTGCAGCTGCCGGACACCGTGCACCCGTCCCCTCTTCTCCGGAGAATACCCCGCATCTTTCCTCTCACATCCCGGAGAGGATGGCACGGGCAGGCGCAGAAGCAGCAACCGTCGCAGGAGAGTTCCTCTCCACGGCAGGAACGAGCGGAGGGGGGTCCGTATCGGCAGGAGATGCCATGGCTTCCCCCGTTCCCCCTCCCGCCGCGGCAGGATTGCGCAGAGGGCGGCAAAGGGCGCCACCCCCCGTTCTTTTCACGCGCCGTCATTCCCTTTGCGGCACCGGGTGCAGGACGGGTCCCGGGCGACCGGGATCGTGTCCGCTTCGGCCAAGAGCCCGTCCCAAACGAGCATCCGCCCGGAGAGCGGCTTCCCAAGACCCGTTACGAGCTTGATCGCCTCTGCGACCTGGATGTTTCCGATCGTCCCGACCGTCACGCCGAGGACCGGGAGGTTCCCGGCGGGTGGGGGGTTGGGCACGATGCAGTGCAGGCAGGGAGACTTCCCCGGGACGACTGTTGTCACCTGGCCGAAGAATCCGTTCACCGCACCGTGGATAAGGGGGATGTCGCGGGAAAAGATCGCGTCATCGAGGATGTAGCGGGCTTCGTAATTGTCCATCCCGTCGATGACGAGATCGATCCCTTCCAAGAGGGGACCGATCGTCTCTCCCGTGATCCGCCTGCAGACAGGATCGACTGAGACCTGCGGGTTGTTCTCCCGGAGCCTGCGGGCTGCGACTGCGACCTTGGGCTGGCCACGGTCCCGCGGGGTGTAGAGGATCTGCCGGTTGAGGTTGTGCCGCTCCACGACGTCGCAGTCCACGATCCGTATCCTTCCAAAACCCGTGCAGGCGCACATCAGGGCACAGAAGGAGCCAAGGCCCCCCGTACCGGCAACGAGGACTGCCGTGTCGCGGAGCTTCTCCTGCCCCGCCTCCGAGAGGAGCGGGATCTGGCGGAGGAACCGCTCCTTCTCAACGAGGGAGAGCATGGCATTCTCCTCCCGCGGCGAGGTTCTTTCCTCTCCCCGGGCATCCCTCCGCGAGGGGGGGAAAAGATCTGCTCCGGGGCTGGCCTTCTTCTGGCCGGAGGGTGTTTCCCGTCACATTCACAGAACTCCTGGAAAGACCGGCATCTCCACTCTCTCCTGCACGAGCTCCCATGGTTGCACCAGTGCCAGATATGGATGCTCCCCCCGTATAAAGATATAGAGAAATGCCGGATATCCCGGTGAAAACAAAAATGGACGGGATGCTTCGATCCAGGTCCGGCAGATTCCCTCCCATGGCATGCCCCGCGGGACCATGAGAGGTGGTATTTCGAGGAACGGGTCAGATCGCATCCGGGTCACGGGCGTCCCAGCGGGTCTTTGCCCGCCGGACAAGGAAGAGGGCAGGCACGAGGAGGAGGGGCGAAAACAGGCTGTAGAGCGGATCTGCAAGCGAAAGAGCTGCGCAGAGGGCAAGCGCCGCCCCGTTGAGGCCAAGGTAGGAGAGCAGGACACGCACGTCGTACAGGAGAACGCTGGGCGAGAGCCCGCAGAGGAACGCGAGTCCGCATGCGGCATAGACCGAGATCGAAATGCAGAGGAGGATGGATGGGGCGGCAAGGTCAGGTCTTCCGGCAAGAACCGCGACAGCGCCGGAAAAGCATGCAGGGATTGCCTGCAGGAGGGAAAACGTCGTCATCTTGCCCGCGATGAGGGTGCTTTGTGCGAGAGGGAGGCACGCATACTGCCAGAAGGAATCGAACTCCGTCACCCACGTGTACATCGTCGAGGCGATGACCCCGGTCGTGAGGGAGAAGATGACGATCACCCCGTGGGAGGGGAGGAGATCCCAGAGGAGGGAGAGGACGAACCAGATCGCACCGAGAGGGAGGAGGAAGGAGAAGAGGGTCTGGCCGATCCCGATGCCGCTCCGAAAGAGATCGATTAAGTCCTTTGCAACAAGGGGAGGGTGCGGGACAAAAAAGAGCTGCCGGGCAAGAGCGGGAAAGACGTTCCTCCCGCTCCCCGCCGGGCTCTCCTTCTCGGGTGAGAAGAGCAGGACCGAGAGCGCAAACATCGCTCCGGTTGCAAAAACTGTCCCGAGGAGGAGATGCCACGAGAACTCGCGGTAGAGGAGGTACGGCGGGAAGAGGAGGAGAACGCCCTTCCCGGACAGGAGGGCGGATGCAGCAGCTGCACCTCCAGCGATGGCCACCGCACAGAGGAGGGCTGGCTTTGACCGGACGTACAGGGACGAGAGGAGGAAGACCACGCAGAGCCCGAGGAGGAAGGCAAGGGAGAGCGAGGGGAAAAGCAGGAGTCCCCGGGAGAGGGGAGCCTGCGTAAACGGCGATGCAGCGATGTACCCGGCAACGAACGGGAGGACCCAGAGGAAGAAGTAGTAGACGATGTCCTTGACGACGAAGTTTGCAAAGATGAACCGGCCGGAGAGGGGTAGGCTCCGTGCAGAGTACACGAGCAGGCTCGCCTGTCCGAACCTCCTGTTCATCACCTCGTTGCCGAGGATGCCAAACCCCCCGACCATGAACCCGAGGAGGAGGAAGGTGGCGTGGGCGAGGAAGGCGAGGTCTCCACCGGGGATCGTGGACGAGAGGAGGGGGGCGAGGAAGGAGCCCATGAAGACGATGAAAAAGACCATCACCGGGAAGAGGGCAAAGGAGATGCTCCCAAACATCGTGGAGTGGATCCGCCACTCCTCTTTCATGAGGTTGACAAAAAGGTCAGGCATGGCGACCCTTCCGGACGAGAGAGAGGAAGAAGGGGAGGAGGTGCTCGCCCCTCCTGGTCAGGTCAGCGACCGGCCCTGCATGGAGGATCTTTCCGTTGTGCAGGATGGCAAACGTCGTGCATATCTCCTCGGCGACCTCGAGGTGGTGGGTGGACAGAAAGACCGTGTTCTTCTTCCTGACGTAGTCGGCAAGGAACTCCCGGACGACGTCCTGCATGAGGGGGTCGAGGTTGATTAAGGGCTCGTCGATCAGGGCAAGGACAGGCTCGTGGATGAACGCCTGCGCAAACATCAGCTTCTGGCGCGTCCCCCGCGAGAGGTCCTTGCAGAGGACATCTTTTTTGTTTCCGAACTCGAGGAACTCGAACCATCTCTCCGCCCGCTCCCCGATGTCCGGGATCTTCCGGACTGCCCCGACGAACTCCAGGTACTCCCGTGCCGAAAGGAAACCCGGCGGAGACTCCTGCTCGGGGATGATTCCGACCCGTTCCCGCACCCGGATTCCGTCGGATGCAACATCGAGCCCGAGTACCCGGGCCCAGCCGCCGGTCGGCCGGATCTGGCCTGTTAGCAGCTTGATCATGGTCGTCTTGCCGGAACCGTTCGGGCCGAGGAGCCCAAAGAGCGTCCCCTCCTCGACGGAGAGGGAGACGGCGTCGAGTGCTTTGACCTCCCCGTAAACCTTCGAGAGATCCCCTGTCTCTATCACAGCTGCCATGTGCCAGTCCCATCCCTCTCCAAAAAATCCGGGAGATACCAGGAAAATCTTTCTCCTGCCCGGCAATGAGGATTCCGGAGGGGATTGGCTCAGGGACGGAGAGTAATCCCGCAGGACCGGGAGTCACGAACGGGACGCAGGGGACGAAAGGAAAGAAAAACAGGGGGCATGCGTGAGCCTGGAAGGAGAACGGAAGGGGAACGTAAGCCTCCGGGGGAGAAAAGGGGGGAGGAGCCCGTTGCAGCGGTTTTTCGCGGCTGACGGATCGAAGCCTCCGGGGGAGAGAGGGGGAGGAAGGTCAGAGGCCCAGTCCCCGTACGGGCCATGCCAGCTCCCCGGTCACCTTCCGGAGCCGGTTATTGTCCTGCTTCAGCTGGTGGGGCCCGCCCGGGAAGAAGACCATCTTGTCGTCGGCAGGGCTTGCCATCCGGTAAGCCCGGTACGTTGCAATCGCCCCTGCAGGGACAACGGCCTCGCCGGCAGTCCCCTGCAGCATCAGGAGGGGCGTCCGGACGGCGCGCTGCCGACCACGTCCGCCCGGAATATCTGGGGAGGTACACGTCCCGGGTTGCAGGGAAGATCCCTGATCCTTTCATGCCACAGAGATATCTCCACGGGACCGGGAAGGCTTATCCACGTGTTCCCGGCGGGATCAACAGGGCCTGGTGTTTTGAGAGACCATGCACGGCAGGAGGGGAATGTTCAAGGGAGAGAGCATCCTATAGGCTTCCCCGTGACTCTCCGGTGGGGCATCCTTATCGCAGTCCTTGCTGCTGCAGCCATCCTCGTCCTCGCCCTCTCGGGGCTGCTCCCGGGCGGGTCAGCGGAAGGAAGCGGAGGGACTCCGGCTCCGGCAGGGAGAACGCCATCACCTGTTTCCCCGGGGGGAACGCCTGCAAAACTCAAAGACCCTTCCCGGACACCCGTGGTAACGCCCTCTCCGGCACCTGCCTCCCGGCCCGTCTCCTTCACCCTGCAGGCATCGCCGCCGGTCAGCTGTGGCCTAACCTGCAGGGAGACGACTGCAACGATTACAAACACGGGTGGTGAGACTGCCCACGACGTCTGTGTCGTGCTCGCGCTCCGGACCGATGCAGGGGAGAGTATCCCCGTCAACTCCGGGCCTTCGTTCCAGAGGTGCATCGGGGATATCCCGGGCGGAGCCTCCCGGACAGAGACGGTGCAGGTCACTGCCGACTGCGGTCTCCTCGCGTCCCGGTGTATCGGGCACACCCTCATCCTCAGAACGCATGTGACATCCCGCGAGGCAACGCAGGAGTTTCCGGACACCCTCATCAGCGTGTGATGCTGCCGGTAACAGACGGGACCTGATGATTATTGTTGCATAAGCAACTTTTATCCTGCATCTCGGCTCACCTGTCTCCCCGGTGATCCCGGATGCACCCTGACCTCCCGCTTGGAGCACTCGTCTCCCTCCTGCACAGGAACCACTGCATCGCCCTGAACAGGAAGCTTGCACCGCTTGGCCTCTTCGCCGGCCAGTTCCCCATCCTCCTCTTCCTCTCCCGGCGGGAGGGCGAGATGCAGGAGACGCTCGCCCGGTTCTTCTCGCTCGACAAGGCCACAATTGCCCGGGCCGTGCGCCGGCTGGAGAACGGGGGGTTCATCTGCCGGAGGAAACTGGCAGGGAAACGCCGGGCATTCGGGCTCTTCCTGACGGAGAAGGGGAGGGAGACCATCGCCGGTATCCTCGGGATCGAGGCGGACTGGGAGGCAGAGCTCCTCTCCGCCCTCGGGGAGGGGGAACGGGATACCGTCCGGAGACTCCTCCTCTCGCTTGCACGAAAGAGCATGCACATGATCGGGGAGGAATGCGGGGATGACTGTGCCAGAAGATGAGGAGCGTCCAGTCACCGCGACGCCGTTCGAGGAGGAGGTGACGCGGGGGGTGAGCATCCTCCGGGGCGACCCGCGGGCAGCCGTCCGGAAGCTTGCCGGCCCGATGATCGTTGCCATGCTCCTCATCGCGATCTACAACCTTGCGGACGCGATATGGGTCGCGGGGCTCGGGTCCGATGCACTCGCCGGTGTCGGGTTCATCACCCCGCTCTTCATGATCCTGATGGGCCTCTCGAACGGGCTCGGGGCAGGGGCAACATCGGTCGTCGCACGGTGCATCGGGGCCCGCGACAGGCCCGGCGCAGACAGCGCCGCAACCCATGCCATCGTCCTCGCGTTCCTCGTCTCCGCAGTCCTGATGGTCATCTTCGTCCTCTTCCTCCGGCCGATCGTCGTCCTGCTCGGGGCGGGACCTGTGACAGACATTGCCGTGGAGTACGGCCAGATCGTCTTTTTAGGGACTGTCATCTTCCTCGTCGTCCAGATGGCATACGCTGTCCTGCGTGCCGAGGGCGACACGCGGAGGACGATGTACGCAATCGCCGTCTCCTCCGTCCTCAACATCGTCCTCGACCCGATCCTCATCTACGGTGCAGGCCTCGGGGTCGCCGGTGCCGCGATAGCAACCGTGATCTCGATCGCGCTCGTCCTTGTCGTACTCGCCTACTGGTTCCTCGTCAGGAAGGACACCTACGTCAGGATCAGGCTGCAGGGATTCTCCCCGGACCCTGTCACCTTCCGGTCCATCCTCGGCATCGGCATCCCGGCAAGCCTCGAGTACCTGCTGATGGCTGCCATGTCCGTTGCCATCAACCTGATCCTCGTCTCTATCGCCGGAACCGATGCCGTCGCCGTCTACACCTCGGGCTGGCGGATCGTGATGTTTGCCATCGTCCCCCTGATCGGGATAGCGACCTCCGTGATCGCCGTCTCGGGGGCCGCCTACGGGGCACGGGAGTACCAGAAGATACGGGTGGTGCACAGGTACTCCATCCGTATCGGGGTGATCATCGGCATCTTCACCGGAATCCTGACGTTCGTCTTCGCACCCCAGGTCACGACACTCTTCACGTACTCGGCAGGGAGCGCCCACCTCTCTCCGGCATTCATCCTCTTCTTCCAGGTCGTGTGCTTCTTCTACCCCTTCACCCCGCTCGGGATGTTCTCCTCCTCTGTCTTCCAGGGAACCGGCAGGGGGGTTACGTCGCTTGTGATCAGTTTCCTCCGGACCCTCGTCTTCGATGTCCTCTTTGCATGGGTGCTCGGTGTCATGATGGGCCTTGGCGAGCCCGGGGTCTATGCCGGATGCGTCATCGGGAATATCCTCGGCGGGTTCATCGGGTACTTCTGGGCATCAGCCTTCATCGGCCGGCTCATCCGGATGGGATGAGAAATTCCGTCCGGGACGCCGGGCACCGCTCTTCCTTCCTGTTTTCCCCATCCGGCATCCCGGTTCCAGAAGGCCTGGGGTTCCGGCCATTTCCTGCCCGGGAGGAAAGAGGCCCCGCGATCCCCCTTTCCGGAAAGGATCAGTTCCCGCCGCCAGCCTGGCCCTCTTTCCGGACTCTTCCCCGGGCAAGCGAGAAGGAGATCCCGGCAAGGCAGAGTATGGCAAAGAGGGCGAACGCGACCTGCACGCTCTCCATGAGCTGCAGGTGGTTTGCAGGGGTGATCTGTACCCTCCCGATGATGACAGAGAAGATCACCATGGTGATTCCAAGCGAGAGCATCATGCCGACCTGCCTTGCCGTTGCAACGGTCGCAGACGCGATCCCAAGGGCATCTCCACCCACCGAGCTCATGACGGCGTTCGTGTTCGGCGACGAGAAGAACGCAAAACCGAGTCCGAGGAGGAAGAGCACGGCGATGATGGAGGGGATGGGGGTCGTCTCGGTGAGGAGGGCGAGCAAAAACAGGCCCGCGGCTGAGAGGGCCATTCCGACCGAGGCAAGGATGCGGGGCTCGACCCTGTCGGAGAGCCGCCCTGCTGCCGGCGAGAAGACGGCCTGGACGACCGGCTGCGCTGCAATGATGACTCCTGCCGCCTGGGGGTCAAGGCCCCTGTTGTACTGGAGGTACAGGGCGAGCAGGAACCCCACTGCAAACGTGGCTGCGTAGTTGATCAGCGTGGCGATGCTCGAGAAAGCAAAGACACGGTTGTGCAGAAAGATGCGGAGGTCGAGGATGGGGCTTTCGTTCCGCATCTCGCGGGCGATAAAGAGGGCGACGACAGGGATGCATGAAGCAATCCAGAAGAACCCTTCCGGAGCCGGCAGAAGGGAGAGCCCGTATATCAGGATGAGGAGAACGAGGCCGTACAGGACGGCGCCGGCAAGGTCAAACGGCTGGGGGAACCTCTCTGTCCACTCCCTTTTGTCGGAGAGCAGCAGGAGGATGATGGGGACGCAGAACGGGAGGATGCATGCAAAGACGCTCCGCCACCCGAGGTGCCGGGTCAGGACTCCGCCGATCAGGGGACCGGCTGAGAGCCCGATGTAGGAGAGGGCAACCGAGAGGCCGAGGACCGCTCCCCTCTCCCCCGGCGGGTAGAGGGCCGAGAGGGTGGCAACCGCGGTCGCAAAGATCATCGCGTTCCCGATCCCCTGCAGGAGCCGGAACCCGATCAGGAGGGGGACAGACGGCGAGACGGCACAGAGCAGCGTCCCCGCTGAGAAGATGACGATCCCGGGGAAGAAGATGCGGCGCATCCCGTGGATATCGGCGAGCCTTCCCACCGGGATGAGGAATATCGCGGATGCAAGGACGTACGAGGTCGGGATCCATCCGAGAAGAACGGCATCTGCACCGAGCTCCTGCCCGATCGACGGGAGCGCGATATTGACGGACGAGACGAGGAATGGGGTGAGAAACGAGGCGAGCAGTGCGATGACGAGGATGCGCCGCCTGTCCGGGGAGGTGATCCCCCTCTCTCCCGTGGTGGTAACGGATGGATCTCCCCCGCCTGTGCCCAGGGTATCGTGAGCCGTATCACAGGGTCACATTTCCATTCCAGAAAAAGGTTTTCCCCCTCTCCGGCGAAAGAAGGGGTGGCAGGAAGACCGCGGTGCGACCCCCCTACCCGGGGTCTCTCCCGGGCCGGGAACGGTCCACGTACAGCCTGGCAGTATCCGATTGAACCCCTCCCCCGTGCCTGGCCTCTCCGCCGCGTCAGGATGCTTCATTGCCCTCTCCCGCGACGCGATCGTAGAAGAATGCCGCCGCGACTGCCCCTGCAATGGGCCCGATGACGTAGACCGGGAAGAAGGCCCAGAGGTCGGGTCCGCCGAGGAGATAATCGGCGATGTACGGGCCGAACGTCCGGGCAGTGTTGAGGGATGCGCCGGCGATGTTCCCTGTCGTCGTGATCACCCCCCCGACGGTCAGGCCGATCACGATCCCTGCAAGGCCGGGAGGGGCCCTCCTGTCCACGGCAACCCCCATGATGACCAGCATGAGGAGGAAGGTGCCGACGGCCTCCGCGAGGATCGCCTGCCCGTACCCTATCCCCGGGAAGGGGGCAGTCGCCCCGAGGCCGCCGACCCAGACGGCGTCCATCCCGGCGCTGGCTGCAAAGAGGAGGCTGCCAATGGCGGCTCCCGCCATCTGCGAGACGATGTAGGCAGCAGCCTCCCCGGCGGGGAACCTCCGGGTCGCAAGGAGAGCGATCGTGACGGCCGGGTTGATGTGCGCCCCTGATACCCTGCCGAGCGCGTAGATGACTGCTGCAATCACGATGGCAAAGGCCATCCCGATCGCGAACCAGTCGGCGAGCCCTCCCAGTGCCCCGATCCCGATGTTAAACGGCGTGTTTGTCTCCGTGCCCCGGGCGATCATCAGGGTAATGGCCGCAGCGCCCGCCCCGAAGTACACGAGGAGCGCTGTCCCGACCAGTTCCGCGCTGCACCTTCTGGCAAGATCGGTCATACTCCCTTCTCCGCGATGAGAGATTCGGAACACTCAGGGCAGAGTATCCGCGGCACTTTCCGCTTCAGCCTCCTCGCGGGGAAGGGATAGCCTCCTTCCCACATCTCGACGTCCTTCCGGATGGCATGGTCTCTGCAAAGCCCCATCCCGCAGACGATACAGATGGCGACCGCATCTGTGGAGCGTCCCTCCCGTGCGCAAACGTAGCACTTCATCGCGAGTCCTCCTCCCCAGCTCAGACTGCCTCCTTCCACTGGCAGTAGCAGTGGCGGAAGTCCATGAGGGCAGCAGATGCACAGTCTTTGCAGATCCGGGCCGGTGCCGCAACAATGTCCCTGTGCAGGGCAATGATGTTCGTCATCAGGGTGGCGGTGACAGGCTCGGACGTCAGCAGGCAGGGGTAGTCGGCGAGCCGGAGGAGCGCCGAGGCCCGGACCGTGATCGCGCAGGCAGGGTAGGCATATCTCTGCGGGTTCATCAGGACCTCGTTCTCGTGGATCGGCGAGAGATCGATGGGGATGCCGCCCACTTTTGGAACGAGCATGCCGCCCCGGCCGTTCTGCGACCGCCGTGCCTTGTCCATCAGCTTCCAGCCGCGGTAGATCATGTCCATAAAGTCGCAGTTGTGCAGTTCGGCGGCTGCCCCGCGCCGTGGGTAGAGCTGGACGTAGTTGTGCCATCGTTTCGTGAGGAGGTCGACCAACATGATGGCATTGAACCCATCGAGTTCGAGGATGTACTCTGCTGCACACGCGGAAGCCCCGGTCGCGACAGAGAGGACTTCGTACTCGTTCTTGAACTTCGGGACGGCCGCGTTCAGGTTCCGATCCATCACATCTGTCGCGGCATCGATGATGGCCATGATGACGTCGTCCTTGCACATGTTGAACGTGGACTGGGCGATGTGGTGGGCGATATCTCCCACACAGTACGCCGGGACGGTGGCGATGTTGCCATAGTGGACCCCGTCGTCGATAGCTGCCTTAACTGCAGGCTCCATCTTCTTCCGGTAATCCTTCATGTACTTCCGGCAGTCAAATGACGACATGCCAGCCTCGTCCATCAGCCGTGCCTGTGTCTCGACCGGTTCCTCGTAGACCGATTGGAGCATCCGGATCTCTGCATCGACGGCGTCCGGGAGCGCCGCCCCTTTCTCCACCTCGTGGGCAAAGACCTCCCCGATACCGTAGGAGGTGTTCATGCCCCACGACTTGGAGGCAAGGATTGCCTGCTTGTGGGCGACAGGGATGTCAGCCTCCTGCAGAATCCGGTTGACCACGTTGCTTGTGCTGCCCGGGATGAGGGCGAAGTCCACGACGCACGTCGGCCCGTAGAACCCAGCATACCGGCGGGCGGATTCCCTCCCTATCAGGGCTCCGGATCTCCCGATTGCCGCAACGAAGGCATCAACACTCTTTTTGAACGAGGGGTCCTCGTCATAGAGGATCTCCATGATCACGGGTGTCTGGTAGTGCTCGACGAACGGGTCGTCCTCGGGCCGGACGGTTTTTGTCAGTCTCCCGAGGACGTCGAAGTGGGCCACAACGGAGTCCCTGTGCAGGGCAAAGACTGCCGGTGACTGGTCCCCGGCAGGCTCCATCAGCTGGACAGCATCAAGGTACGCCCGTGCATCGCTGATGGTAAAAGTCTGGCCCCTCTTCTTCCGGACCGTTTCCACGTCGGCCCGCTGGGCGGCGATTGCCTCGCGGACCATCTTCTGGTACAGTTCGTTCATCTTCATTCCCCTGTTTCCATGGGATCTCTCTCTTTCTGCCCCAGGATCCCTGATGTAGTATCACTATCCTGCCAGTATATGAAAATATGCAGGGGGAGGCATACCGTCATGCAGGAGAGAGAGATGCTCAGGAAAGTGCCTGAAATGTCAGAGAGAACGGAATGGGGAAGGGAAAGCGGAATGATGCAGAGAGAAGCGGAGGATACCTGAAGAACCCAGGCTCTGCATCTCCGGGACCGGGCCCGGAATGACCAGGGTAAACCGTTCCTTGTTTCCGATTCAGGACGGCAAAGGAATCAGGAAACCCTCATTGCGGCCGGTAAAAGAGCCTGCAGTGGCAGTGCCCCTCTCTCTCCACCTCGTCGCCGTGGAATATGCAGGGACAGATGATCTCGTTGTCCTTTTCCGGATCGCCGCTCCGCAACCGGCAGGGGCAGTAGGCATGGCCGAACTTCTGGCAGTTCCGTGCAAGGCCGCGGATGACGATGTCGAGTGCCCGTGCATCCGGGTTGAGGAAGTAACCTCTGCGTGCCGCATACGAGGCTGCCCACGACCGGATCCTCTCCTCCGCTGCCTTCTGGTCTTCCCCCGGCATGCAGGGCGGGTGTTCCTCTTCCGTCTCTTTTCACCTCGGGCACAGTCTCTGGCGGATCCGCTGCCGGGAAGGACTCCTCCCCTCTCTCCTTCCTGCAATCTTTGCCACTGGAGGGGTGTCGTGAAGGGGAGGAAGGGATCCCGCGGGAGATCCGCCGGGTGATACTCTCCTGTAAAAGAAGGGGAATCCCTGTAATAGCATTATCGTTCCTTGTTTATTCGAAGATCAGATACCATAAACGGGGGAAGAATCGAAAGGGAAGCGGGCGCCTCCGCAAAGGGCTGCCCGGATCCGGTCCGGGAGCCCCGGATACAATCCTCACCTGCCTGCCTGCATTTCAGCAGGCCACGGGAATGCAGTACCCTTCCATCTTCTTCCTGCTCATTCACTGCACGACATTTTCAGGATGAACCACATTGACCGCGAAAGAGAATACAGTCCCGGCTGGCGGATGCATGAAAAGGAGATATGCGCCGACCGGGACTCGAACCCGGGTTTAGGCGTTGGCAACGCCTAGTGATAACCACTACACTATCGGCGCACGTGCTCTCTACACTACGCGGCCAATCCTCTTAAGGCTATCGCGTTTGGGTCGACTTCGGGAAAAACGCGCTCCGGGAGTCCCGGATCCCGGGCGATCGATCCCATCACCTTAATGAAAAGTCCGCACTATTGTAATACTGCATGATCCCTCTCCTCGTGGACTTTTCGCAGAAGAAGGTTGCGATCTTCGGAGGAGGAGATGTCGGGGCACGGAAAGCCGCATTTTTTGCCCCGGAAGCAGACGTGGTCGTCTACTCCCGGTCTTTCTCCCCCGCATTCGGGGATCTTCCCGTGGAGAAGGTCGCAGTCGACCTCGACGCAATCCCGGACGAGAAGCTCTCTTCCCTGCTCGAGGGTGTCTTCTGTGCCGTCGCGGCGACGTCTTCGGCAAAGATCAACAACAGGATAGGCGCGGCATGCAGGGAGAGGGGGATCCTCTTTGACAATGCCGGGGGCGAGCAGGGGGACATCCTCATCCCGTCGGTCGTCCGGGGGGAGAACTTCCTCATCGCCGTGAGCACGGGGGGGGCAAGCCCGGCCGTCTCCCGCTTCATCCGCGAGCACCTCGAGGCGTCGCTCCCGCACCTCGACCGGATGATCGCTCTCCAGGAACGGCTGCGGGCGTACCTCCGGGAGTGCGAGCCGGACGTCTCCGCACGCAGAGAGATCCTCCAGAACGTCCTCGCGGACCGGGACGTCTGGGCTGCCCTCGGGAAGGGGGAGACCTTCACCTGGTCCCTGATCGCCGGGAGGTACCTGAAGTGACCGGGACAGGGGGGGCAGAGCTCCGGGTGCCGATCGCTGTCGCAGGTGTCAGCCACCACACGGCGACGGCAGACGTCCTCGAACGGATGCGGTTCCCGGACGAACTCGCGTTCCTGCAGGAGGCGCGGGAGAGGTTCCGCGGTGTCCTCCTCCTCCAGACCTGCAACCGCGTCGAGGTCGTCGTCCACGGGGACCCCCACATCCTTTCCTCCCTCCTCGATGCAGCCGGCTGGGAAAAGTACTCCTTCTTCTCGGGGACCGATGCCCTCCGCCACCTGCTCGAACTTGCCTGCGGTATCGACTCGATGATCGTCGGGGAAGACCAGATCCTCGGCCAGATGAAGTCGGCACTCGCCCTCTCCCTCGAGGCAGGGTGTGCAAGCCCCATCCTCGAGCTCTGCATCACGAAGGCGGTCCACGCCGGGGTCGAGGCGCGGAGGCAGAGCGGGATCAACCGCGGTGCGGTCTCGGTCGGGTCGGCGGCAGTCCAGCTCGCCGAGGAGAGGCTCGGGACACTTGCAGGAAAGCACATCCTCGTCATCGGGTCGGGGGAGACCGGGACGCTCGTTGCCCGGGCGCTTGCGGAGAAGGGCCTTTCTGCCATCTACGTTGCGAACCGGACGTTCTCCCGTGCCGAGACCCTCGCCCGGACGATCGGGGGGAGCGCGGTCAGGTTCGAGGACATGCCGCGGTACATGGCCGTTGCAGACGTCGTCATCTCCTGCACGTCGGCGCCCCACCCTGTCATCTCCTGTGACCGGCTCGGGCAGGTCATGGCTCAGCGCTGCCCTGCCGGGGAGGAGAGCCCCCGCCCGCTCATCGTCATCGACATCGCCCAGCCGCGGGACGTCGAGGAGGGTGCGGGAGAGATCCCCGGGGTCTGCCTCTTCACCATCGACGACCTCCGGGAGGTGAACGAGAGGACCATGGACACCCGGAGGTCGGAGGCGGAGAAGGTGCGGGAGTTCCTCGGGGAGGAACTGGAACGGTTCGTCCGGCTCGTCAACAGCCATGCTGCCGACGGGACGCTTGGGGCCCTCCACTCGTGGGCCGAGGCCATCCGTGTCCGGGAGAGGGACAGGGCGATCGCCCGCCTCGGGAACGCCGACGACCGCACGCGGGCGATCGTGGACGACCTCTCGCGCGTCCTTGCACGAAAACTCCTCTCCGATGTGACGATGTCCATCCGGCTCTGTGCAGAGGAGGGCGACCTTGACCATGCCGAGGCGCTCGTTGCTGCAATCACGAGAGGTGAGAAGCTGTGTTTCCAAAGAGAAGAATGAGAAGGTTGCGCGGGCGGATCCTCCGGCCACTCTTTTCCGAGACCCGCCTGTCACCAAGCGACCTCGTCGCACCCGTCTTCATCGACGAGACGGCAGAGAAGAAGAGGGAGATCGCCTCGATGCCCGGCCAGTTCAGGTACCCGCTGTCGATGGCAGGGGATGTCGCCCGCGAGATCCATGACGCAGGGATCCGGGCACTCCTCCTCTTCGGCATCCCGAAAGAGAAGGACGCTTCGGCCTCGGCAGCCTTCGACCCAGACGGGGTCGTCCAGCGGGCTGTCCGCGCCATCCGGGACGAGGTCCCGGAGATGGCCATCATCACGGACGTCTGTGCCTGCGAGTACACGGACCACGGGCACTGCGGTATCGTGGGAGAGAGCCGGCACGGCCCCGACCTCCTCAACGACCCCTCGCTCGACCTGATGAACAGGATCGCCCTCTCGCACGCGGAGAGCGGTGCAGATATCGTTGCTCCCTCGTGCATGCTGGACGGGGTCGTCCAGTCCATCCGGGCAGCCCTCGACCGGGAGGGACACTCCGATGTCGCGATCATGTCCTACTCGACGAAGTTTGCAAGCGCCCTCTACGGCCCGTTCCGGGATGCAGCCGGGAGCGGTTTCCGGTTCGGGGACCGCTCGACGTACCAGCTCCCGCCCGGAAACGCACGGGAAGCTCTCCTTGAATCGATGCTCGACCTCGACGAGGGTGCAGACATCCTGATGGTCAAACCGGCCGGCTTCTACCTCGATATCCTCGCAGAGGTACGGACGCTCGGCATCCCGGTCGCTGCTTTCCAGGTGAGCGGGGAGTACGCGATGATCCGGGCAGCGGCAGAGAAGGGGTGGCTCCGCGAGAGGGACGTGGTCCTCGAGACCCTGACCTGCATCAGGAGGGCAGGCGCAGACCTGCTCATCACCTACTTTGCACGGGACGTCGCGGGGTGGCTCGATGAAGAGCAGTGACTACTTTGCACGGGCACGCACCCTCATGCCCGGGGGCGTGAGCAGCCCCGTCCGGGCGATCGCACCCCACCCCTTCTACACGGTGCGGGGAGAGGGGGCACGGCTGCACACGGCCGACGACCGGGACTTAATCGACTGCTGCATGGGGTACGGACCGCTCCTCCTCGGGCATGCGCACCCCGGGATCAGGGCTGTCATCGCCCGCCAGATAGAGGAGGGGTGGCTGTACGGGACGCCGACCCCCCTCGAGGTGGAATACGCAGGAATGCTCTGCAGGGACCACCCGGGCATGGACATGGTCCGCTTCGTCTCGAGCGGTTCAGAGGCGACGATGGCTGCCATCCGGCTGGCACGCGGGTTCTCGGGGAAGAAGGAGATCGTGAAGGTCGAGGGGGGGTTCCACGGCGCCCACGATGCCGTCCTCGTCAAAGCAGGGTCGGGAGCGACGACTCTTGGGATCCCTGACTCGGCCGGTGTCCTGCCCGAGGTCGCCTCCCGGACGCTCCAGGTCCCCTTCAACGACGCTGCAGCGCTCGACGACCTCCTCTCCCGCCACCCGGACGTTGCCGCGTTCATCGTCGAGCCCGTCATGGGAAACATCGGCCCTGTCCTGCCGGGGGAGGGGTACCTCCGGGATGTCCGGAAGATCACGCGGGACCACGACGTCCTTTTGATCTTCGACGAGGTCATCTGCGGGTACAGGGTCGGGATCGGGGGTGCGCAGAAGCGGTGGGGAGTCGTCCCTGACATCACGACGCTTGGAAAGATCATCGGCGGCGGCCTCCCGATCGGGGCCTTCGGGGGGAGACGCGAGATCATGGAGATGGTTGCCCCGCAGGGCCCGGTCTACAACGCCGGCACGTTCTCGGGCAACCCGCTCTCGCTCGCCGCCGGGATGGCGACAGTCCGGTGGATCCACGACCACCCGGAGACCTACAGGAACCTCGCGGAGAAGACGCGGGCAATCGAAGATGCCGTCTCCGGGTGGGGAGAGGGATCCTTCGTCCGTCTCGGATCGATGTTTGCGCTCTTCTTCAGGAGGGAGCCGCCGGAGAACTACAGGGAGGCAAAGGAGTGCGACACGGGGGCGTTCCGGAAGTTCTGGGAGGGCATGCTTGCCGCCGGGGTATTCCTGCCCCCATCGCAGTTCGAGACCTGTTTCCTCTCTGTCGCCCACACGGACGAGGACATAGAAAGCATCTGCACGGCGTACAGGAAATGTCTCTCCGGATAGGAACCCGTGGCAGTGCCCTTGCCCTTGCACAGGCCGACAGGGTGATCGCGCAGCTGGAACGGGCAGGGATCGGTGCAGGGAAAGTGATCATCACGACCCTCGGCGACACGGCAACGGGCGTGCCCCTCCACGAGATCGGCGGGCAGGGCGTCTTTGTCCGGGCCCTCGACGACGCCCTCCTGCGGGGAGAGATCGATGCTGCCGTCCACAGCGCAAAGGACATCCCGGCAAAGCGGCCGGAAGGGCTTGTCACCTGCGCGATCCTCGAGCGCGACTCCCCTGCCGACTTCCTCGTCCACGAGGTTCCCTTCCCGGAGATCCGGGTCGTCGGGACGTCGAGCACGCGGAGGAAGGCACAGCTGCTCCGGAACTTCCCGCAACTTGCGATCGCCCCCCTGAGGGGCAACGTGGACACGCGCCTGCGCAGGCTCCGCGAGGAACGGTTCGACGCGATCGTGCTCGCCGAGGCAGGCCTCGAGCGGCTTTCGCTCTCCCTCCCGGGCACCCGCCTCCCGCCGGAGACCTTCGTCCCCTCGCCCAACCAGGGCACGATCGCCGTGGTGAGCCGGGACGACGAGACGGCAGGGGAACTCGCCCGGATCCTCGACCACCCGCCGTCGCGGCGTGACACGGGCCTTGAGAGGGTGGCGATGGAAGTGATCGGCGGGGGGTGCTTCACCCCGGTCGGGATCTACTGCAGGGATGGATACATGCACGCCGAGGTCCTCTCGCTTGCCGGTGACCGGTCGGTCAGGAGAGATGCCCCCTGCCCGGACAGGGAGGCGGCAGCAGCCATCGCCCGGGACCTGCGGGAGGAGGCAGAACCTCTCATTTCCGAGGCATACAGGATGCTGGGGTTGAAGGAATGAAGGGAAAGGTATACCTTGTCGGATCGGGGCCGGGGGGAAGGTCGCTCCTCACGATCCGGGCGGAGCAGGTGATCAGAAAGGCCGATGTCATCCTCTACGACCAGCTCCCCGGAGAGGAGATCCTCGCGGGTCTCCCGGAGAACGCAGAGAAGATCGACTGCGGCAAGTTCGGGGGCCGCCATACCCTCGAGCAGGACGAGATCGAGAGGATCATGGTCGCACGGGCACTCGAGGGAAAGAAGGTCGTCCGGCTGAAGGGAGGGGACCCGTTCCTCTTCGGGCGGGGTGGCGAGGAGCTCGAGGCCCTGCGGGAGCACGGGATCCCCGTCGAGCTCGTCCCCGGCGTCACCAGCGCGATCGCCGTTCCCGGCGCTGTCGGCATCCCCGTGACCCACAGGAAGTATGCATCCTCTGTCACGATCCTGACCGGCCACGAGGACCCGGAGAAGGAGGGGTCTGCCCTCGACTGGGAGAACCTTGCAAAGAACAGGGGGACACTCGTCATCCTGATGGGGGTTAAGAACCTGCCTGCCATCGCAGAGAACCTCGTCTCCCGCGGGCGCGACCCGGATACACCAGTCGCCATCATCGAGAGGGGGATGCGGCCCGACCAGCGGGTCACGGTCGGGACACTCGCAACGATTGCGGGCCTCGCACGGGAGAGGCACGTTTTGCCCCCGGCAGTCATCGTGATCGGAAACGTCGTCCGGCTCTACAGGGAGGAGGACCTGCCCCTCGTCCCGCCGGGGGAGGGGTGAGTCCCCCCATTCCATCCGAAATTTCCCCTGGTTTCCCGGAAGTCCAAGGGTTAATGCCTTCCGGGACGCAAAACCTGTAGGTGACTAAAAATGGATCTTCGCGGCGGACCGACCCGGGACGAGGTGATGGCAGTCACCCTCCACAAGCTCGACCTCCAACCGGGAGACCTCTTCATGGACATCGGCTGCGGGACAGGGAAGGTCTCGATCCATGCGGCAGGGAGAGCGGGAAGAGTCTTTGCCATCGACACGAGGAGCGAGGCGATTTCGCATGCGAGGGCCGAGGCGGAGCGTGCGGGTGCAACCAACATCGAGTTCTTCGAGGGGAACGCTGCAGACCTGATCCCCTCGCTCCCCCGCCCGGATGCCGCCTTCCTCGGCGGGTCGCGGGACATGGCCCGCGTCCTCTCCCTCCTTGCCGAAAGAAACGTCCGGTCCATCGTGGTCAACGCCGTCCAGATCGAGACAGTCTCTGCTGCAATCGCCCTGATGCAGGATCTCGGGATATTCCGGGAGGCCGTCCTCGTGCAGCTCTTTCGTGCCGGCCCCCTCGGGAAGGGGCACGCCTGGAGGCCGGAGCTCCCGGTCGCCGTCATCTCGGGGGGGATCCCCGGGTGCTGATCGGGCTTGGCCTCGGCCCCGGCGATCCCGAGCTCCTGACGATCCGGGCAGTCCGGCTCCTCCGTGAAGCGGATGCCGTCTTTGTCCCCGGCAGGCTCGCCCATTCTCTCGTCTCTCCCTACTGCGATGCCGAGATCCTCGAGTTCCCGATGACAGAGGATGCATCCATCATCCGGGAGTGCATGGAGCGGAACGCAGGAAGGATCGCCCCTGTTGCTGCATCCGGCACCGCGGTGCTCGCGCTTATCGGCGACCCGAACTTCTTCTCGACGTTCTCCCGGCTCTGCCGCGTCATGGAGGAGAAGTACCCTGATATCGAGTGCCGGACAGAACCGGGTGTCAGCGCGATCACGGCATTTGCATCGGTGGCAGGTGTCTCCCTCTCGGAGGGGTTCTGCGTCTCGGACGGCTCCGGCGTCCGCTGCAGGGTCGAGCTCAAGGTCCGGAGACCGCGGGAGGTCGCCGCCGCCCTCGAGAAGGAGGGGTTCTCCCGGTTCGTCCTCGTGGAGCGCATGTACCTGCCTGACATGAGGGTCTTGCGGGATGGCGAGCTGCCCGAGACCTGCGACTACATGAGCGTCCTCTTTGCGGAGCGGTGAGATGGCACGCGTGTACTTTGTCGGAGCCGGCCCGGGTGACCCTGACCTGATCACGGTCAGGGGGCTCGCCCTCCTCTCGAAGGCCGATGTGCTCGTCTACACGGGGTCGCTCGTCAACCCCCGTCTCGTCGAGAGATCGCCTGCTCCGGTCAAGGTCAACAGCCACGGGATGCATCTTCCGGAGATCGGGGAACTGCTCGTCTCCCACGCAACAGCGGGACGGACCGTCGTCCGGCTCCACTCGGGGGATCCCTCCCTCTACGGGGCGATCGTGGAGCAGATGCAGTACCTCTCGGAGGCGGGCGTGGACTTCGAGGTCGTCCCCGGCGTCTCGTCGCTCTTTGCGGCAGCGGCGGCCCTGAAAACCCAGCTCACCCTCGGCGGCGTTGCAGAGACGCTCATCGTCACCCGCCCGGCAGGAGAGACGCTTTGCGAGGACGAGATCCCCGGTCTCTCGGAGCACCGTGCAACGCTCGTCTTCTTCCTCGGCACTGCCCACCTCGCGGAGATCACGGCCCGTGTCCGCTGCCCGCCGGATACGCCGGCGGCAGTCGTGTACCACGCGAGCTGGGAGGACGAGCGGATCGTCCGGGGCACGGTCGCCGATATCGCGGAGAAGGCACGGGATGCCGGGATCGAGAGGACGGCCCTCCTCGTCATCGGCGGTGTCCTTGACCCGGCCCGTTCCGGCCACAGGAGGTCGCACCTGTACTCATGAGGGGAAGGGTGATTGCACTGGAGAGGTTCTTTGAGCCCGCCCGCCGGATTGCAGAGTTCCTCGATGCCGATCCCGTCGTCTTCTCCCGCGAGGCGTTTGCATCGGCGTTCCGGGAATCGTCCTTTATCGTTGCGGTGATGTCTGCAGGAATAGCTGTCCGGTCGATCGCCCCGCTCCTCCGGGACAAGTGGCAGGATCCGCCCGTCGTTGTCGCCGATCCCGACCTCTCCTTCGCCATCCCCCTCGTCGGCGGGCACCATGGGGCAAACGAGATCGCACGGCGGCTCGCGGGCCTTGGCGCCCTCCCCGTCATCACGACCGCGACCGAGAGGATGGGGAAGGAGTCTGTCGAGGCCATCGCCGCAAGGACAGGGACCCGCGTCCTCAACCGGGAGTCGACGCTCCCTGTCAACGCTGCGATCCTCGATGGTGACGTCCCGGTCCACGCGGTCTCCGGGCCGTCGCTCGTGATCGCGGGGCCGCAGGTTGCCATCCTCGTCCGGAAGGGAGAGTACTCCGTCGGGATCGGGTGCCGGAAGGGTACAGGTGCACCCTCCGTCCGGGACGCAATAGAGAAGGCCCTTGACAGGGCCGGCATCGGCCCGGGAGACGTGGGGGTCTATGCGACGACCGCCAAGAAAGCCCACGAGGAGGGGATCATCGGGGGTGTCCGGGCTCTCGGGGGCACGCTCGTCTTCCTCGACGATGCCGTCCTCGCGGCGTATCCGCCGAGGACACCCTCGCAGGCGAAGCGGGTCGGGCTTGCGGGTGTCGCGGAACCTGCCGCACTCGCCGTATCGGAGAAAAAGGTGCTCGTCATGGAGAAGACAGCATTCGGGGGTGTGACCGTTGCCATCGCACGGTGAGGAGACGCAGAGAAAAGGGCGGGGCGTCCTGTACGTGGTAGGGTGCGGGCCGGGTCCCGTCGACATGATGACCGGGAGGGCCGTTGCAGCGCTCCGGGAGGCAGAGTACGTCATCGGGAACGCCTCTTACCTTGCCCCGCTTGCGCCCCTCCTCGGGGGCAAGAAGGTGATACAGAGCTCGATGGGAAAGGAGGTCGAGAGGGCACGGCTCGCCGTCGGGCTCGCACGCGAAAGCGTCGTCGCGATGGTCAGCGGCGGGGACCCCGGCGTTTACGGCATGGCAGGCATCGTGCTCGAGGTCGCGGAACGGTCTCCCGTCCCCGTCCGGGTCGAGGTCATCCCGGGGGTGACTGCGGCAACAGCGGCCGCGTCTCTCCTCGGGTCCCCGCTCTCCGGGGACTTTGCCGTCGTCAGCCTCTCCGACCTGCTCACCCCTGCCGGAGTCATCGAGGAGAGGCTCCGGTGCGCCCTCGCGATGGGTGTCCCGGTCGTGCTCTACAACCCGCGGAGCCGGGGGAGACCCCACAACTTCGCCCGGGCCATCGAGATCGCCCGGCAGTTCCGGGAGCCTTCAACGCCTGTCGGGCTCGTGAAGAACGCGTACCGGGAGGGAGAGAGGACGATCGTTTCGACCCTGGGAGAGGTCAAAAAGCTCGAGGACGAGGTCGACATGCACACAACAGTCATCATCGGGGGAAGAGAGACGAGGACAGGAAAGGTGGGAGAGAATGAGACGACAATCATCACCCCGCGGGGATACCAGAGAAAATACGTATACTGATCTTGGAGCGATACCCGGCGAAGCGCTCCGGATATCCATGCAGAGCAGGCAGATTGCCAGGGAAGAGATCGGGGACAGTACTCCCGAGGACCGGATCCGGCAGCGGTGCTCGATCGCCGTCGGGGACATGGCAATGGCCGGGCTCCTCCGGTTCACAAACGACCCTGTCAGGGCGGGGCTCTCCGCCCTCGCGAACCGTGCCTCCCTGATAGCAGACATCCGGATGGTCGAGGTCGGGATCCAGAAGAAGGGGCACGGAAGCAGGGTCATCTGTGCCCTCGACCACGCCGGTAGGGCAAAGGAGGAGGGGATCACGAGGACACGGGCCGGGATCCTCGCGCTCCGGGAGGAGATTCCGGGTGCAATCGTCGTCATCGGGAACGCACCCTCTGCCCTCCTCTCGCTCTGCGACATAATCGAGGAGGGGTCTCTCCCTGCCCTCGTCGTCGGGACGCCGGTCGGGTTCGTGAACGCTGCCGAGTCCAAGGAACGCCTCCGTGCACTCCCCGTCCCCTCGATCTCGAACGTGGGCACGCGGGGGGGAACGCCTGTTGCAGTCGCCGCAATCAACGAGATCATTACGATCTTTGCCGAAAGGGAGAGGGCACGCTCCCATGCCGGAGACTAGGCGGCTCATCGACCCGGTCACGGGGTTTTCCTACCCGGAACGGTGGGTGGAATCATGCAGGGACAGAAACGCGATTGAGCTCGCCACATCGGGCCTTGGCGTCCTGACGGCCTCCGGGAAAGTGCTTCGCCGCGGGTATTCGACAGGGACGACGGCTGCGGCCGCCTGTAAGGCTTCCATCCTCTCGCTCCGCGGCCCTGTTGCCGGTGTCAGGATCCGCACGCCCTGCGGGATACCTGTCCTCGTCCCCGTGCAGGGCCGGGACGGGCGGGCCGAGGCGGCAAAGTTTGCCGGCGACTACCCGGGGGATGCGACCGCCGGGATCGTCTTTGTCGCCGGGGCCACAACCCGGGAGGAGGGGATCACCCTCGAGACCGGGGAAGGGATCGGCCGCTTCAGCCGGGACACTCCCGCCGGCCGTGCCGGAGAACCGGCCATCAGCCGTTCCGCGCTCGGAGAGATCATGGACGCTATCACCGAGAGCATGGAGACGACAGGGATCGCAGGCGTCGCACTCACGCTCTCGGCACCCGGCGGAGAGGAGGTTGCACAAAGGACCCTGAACCCGCGCCTCGGTATCCTCGGCGGGATCTCTGTCCTTGGGACGACGGGGCTCGTCGAGCCATGGGACGACCACCTTGCCGAATCTGTTGCCGAAAGGGTCGCTGCCGCAGGCCGGGTCGTGATCACGACCGGGAGGCTCGGCCTGCGCTACTCCCGGCTCCACTTCCCTGAGCACGAGGTCGTTCTCGCGGGATCCCGGATCGGGGAGGCGATCGGTGCCGCACGCGGGGAGGTCATCCTCGCGGGGCTCCCGGGGCTCGTCCTGAAGTTCCTCTTCCCCTCGATACTGGAGGGGACAGGGTGTCTCACGGTCGAGGAGCTTTCAACCCGGCCGGAGTTTCCAAGAAGGATGGCGCATGCCTTCTCCATCGCCCGGGAGAAGTACCCGGGCCTGCGGGTGGTCATCCTCTCGCGGAACGGGGAGATCCTGGGGGACAGCGGATGAAGATCGTCGGGGTTGGATGTGGGCCGGGCATGCTGACAGAACGGGCTGCACGGGAGATAGAAGCTGCACGCCTCGTCTACGGCTCCCGGAGGGCAATCGATCTTGCATCCGGGCATATCCGGCCGGACGCCGAGGTCCACGAGATCGCTGACTACCGTGCTCTCCGGAACCTCCCTGCCGGTGCAGTCGTCCTCTCCACAGGCGACCCGATGCTTGCCGGCCTTGGGTACCTCCCGGGCGAGGTCATCCCCGGCATCTCGTCGCTCCAGTGTGCGCTTGCGAGGCTCCACATCCCGGTGCAGGACGTGGCAGTCGTCGTCGCACACGGGCGTGACCACGACCGTGCCATCCGGGACCTCCGCTCCGAGCTTGCACGGCGAAAGACCGTCTTCCTCGTCGCAGACCCTGGGTTCGATATCGAAGCATGCGCAAAAACCCTCCGGGACATCCCGTGCGGTGTCTCGATCACCCTCTGCGAGAACCTCGGGTACCCAAACGAGCGTCTCGTTTCGGGGACGCGGGAGAGTCCCCCCGTGCCCGGGTGCGACCTCTTCTCCCTCGTCTTCCAGCCGGAAAAGGGTGATGAAGGGTGGAACGGGCAGGAAACTCCCGTTGCCGGCATGAAAAGGGAATAAATACATCCAGCCAGAAATACTAAAAAAGGGAGAAAAAAAAATGGAAAAAAGTGCCAAAAAACAGGTGAGTCTTGTCTGTTTTACTGCAGGGTTCATCCTCCTGCTCATCCAGGACCTGAAAGGATTCTCGACGATTAACCTCGGGTTCTCGTGGCCGTGGGCGGTCATGTTCTATTGCGGTCTCCTCCTGCTCCTCGTCGGGTACTACCTCAGGGGATAGGGGACAACAGGTCGCGGGCGGGGCGGTGTTTTTCAGGAGATGCGGAACTCCCCGCCCTCCTCCACGATGAGCCCCTCTCGTTCCATCTTCCTGCAGACCGCCCGGACCCTGCCGGTATCGGCACCGGAAGCCGCCGCAAGATCCGGGACGCAGAGCCATGTCCGCTCAAGGAGGGCGGCAAGGATCCGTCCCCGGATCTCCCGGTCGGAGCCGTGGAAGCGGCTCTGCCGCTGGTGGTGGGCGCTCCTTTGGTTGGGGTCGGGACTTATGGACCGCAGGTGGCTCCCGAGGTCCATCAGGGCATAGTACCAGTCCCTTGGGTTCTCGCGGTCGAGCGTGGCCGAGACGAAGGGGAGGATCTCCCGGTCGGGGACGCTATCTCGGCAGGGAAAGAACCTGTGGAGAAAGAGCCTGCGGATGTTCGTCTCGACAAGGACCGACGGCAGGTTGAAGGCAAAGGCGAGGATCGCAGCAGCAGTCGTCCTGCCGATCCCAGGCAGCGTGGAGAGGATCTTTTCGTCTGGCGGGAGGACTCCTGAAAACTCCTCTTCCACGATGCAGGCAGTCCTCCGGAGGTTCTGTGCCCTCCGGTTGTACCCAAGGCCCTTCCAGACACGCAGGACATCTGCAAGCGGCGCACCAGCAAGAAAAGAAAACGCCGGGAACACCGCGATGAACCGGGGGTAGTACACCCGGACACGGTCGACGCCGGTCTGCTGGAGCATCACCTCCGAGACGAGGATGCTGTAGGGATCAGTCGTCTCCCGCCAGGGAAAATTCCGTTTATGCTCCCGGTAATGCCGGTACACCTCCTCCCGGAACGCGAGGATCTCCTCGCGGGTGAGGGGGCTTTTCCCGTCATCTTCCCCTGATCCCATACCTCTCCACGAGTGCCTCCACCCGTTCGACGTAATGTTCGATTGGAAACTTCCGCCGGAGACCGGCAGCGCCCATGTACCGCACCTTCCCAAAGACGGGTCTCTCGGGCCAGGGCCGGTCGTGCTTCCCGAAGCACCATGCAACGCCCGCACAGGAGTTTGGGTCCCTGCCGTCGAGTTCGTACCGGTTGTTGAGGGCAAGAGCTGTCTGATACGCCTCCTCCGGGGACGGCATCCACTCGAGGATCTTCTTTGCCCAGTACATCCGCATGTATCCGTGCATCTTGCCCGTGACAACCATCTCGTTCTGGCAGGCATTCCAGACAGGGTCGTGGGTCTCTGCCCGCTCGAGCCCGGCGGGCGTGTACGTGTACTCCCGGATATCGTCCGCGTGGTCTGCAAGTGTTGCCCGCGCCCACGCAGGGAGCCCCGCGAACCGGTCGTGGAGCGGGTTGTACGTCACGAAGTTGAACGCAAGTTCCCGCCGGACGACGAGCTGTTCGAGGAACTCCCCGGCACCCGGTTTCCCGGATGCGATCACCCGCGATGCGACCTCGACGGGCGAGACCTGCCCGAAGTGGAGGTAGGGGGAGAGGTGGGAGAGGACGTCCTGCGTGGGGTCGTTCCGGGAGGCGTAGCGCTCGAGCCTCCCGCCGATGAACGCCTCGAGCCGCCGGGCTGCCTCCTGCTCGCCGCCGGTATAGAGGGGCGAGGGAGGAACGGACCTGTCGATTCCCCCGTCGATCAGGCTCCCTGCCTCGTGCCACGGGATCCCGTCGAGGTCGGGGGGTTTCCTGACCTGATCTGCCTCCCCCGGCATCCCGAGGAAGAGGGGGAGCAGGCCCATCACCTTCCCCCGGAACGTTGCCGCAGACCACTCCTCCTTCCCCGATGCGGTCTCCACGGGGACGGTGACGTTGTCCTCGACCTCGACGAAGGGGCAGGCTATCTCTCCCGAGACCGCCTCCCTCCACCTCCGGAGGCGGTGGAGGTACCCGCGGTCCGTCACGAGGAGGGCAGCCCCGGTGGCAAGGTCCGCAACCTCGCGGACGGGATCGCCCCTCCTGAGCAGGAGAGGGATGCCCCGGGCCGAAAGCCCCCTCCCCGCGGAGAGTACCCCCTCCACGAGGAACGCAAAGTGCCGGAGGTTTGCCTCCGGAAAGGCGGGATCGAGGCAGAAGCAGGCGACAACCGGGAGGTCAAGGGTGCGGGCAGATGCAAGGGCATACGCAAGAGCACAGTTCCCGCGGGAGCGCACGGAGGACTGCATCCAGAGGAGGACGTATTCCCCCCTTGCGGCCGGGAGAGGCCGGATCTCCCGGATACGGGACCCCCCGGTCGCAAAGGGTTTGGGCATGCTCCCCCCTGGGGAGGGACGCCTTCTCTCCTCTCTTCCGGTCGGGACGGGTGTTCATGCCTGTGTCTCCTCCTCTTCCGATCATACCCGTTTCCCCCTATCAAGGTTGAGATCGCTGCCTCCCGGAACAGGGACAAAAAGAGAAGGGACGGGAGATTCCCGTCAGATGGCAAACGAAAATGCCGAAAACAGGCTGCCGGTCCGGGAAAATGTGAATTTCGGCCCGGTTGACTCCGGCTTGAAGAACATCTCTGTCGTCCAGCTCCTGCTGCCCGTGTTCAGGGCAGTGCCCGAGAATGTCCATTCCTGGATCTTCGGGAACCCGTCCGTGTACGTGGTCTTCTTCACGGAGATCGTCTCGTTGACCACGACGTTGCCGGAGACACTCGTCGTGCTGGATACGAGGGACCCTCCCAGGAGATCCGCGGCAGCAGGTGTCATCAGGACGACCGCGCACAGGATCAGGCAGGCTGCAGTGATTTGTAGCGTGTGATGGTTTTTGGGCATGATTTCCTCCGTGTGGCGTGGCGGCTCACGACGGACCATGTTCATGCTACTCATCCGTTCTCCGAACCTATATCCTTTCTCCCCGTTCTCTATGTCCGAAGGAACAGGCCGTCGAGATCCTTTTTGCGGAAGACAACCATCGTGGGCCGCCCGTGGGGGCAGCTGAACGGGTGGGTGGTCTGCCGGAGCCCGGAGAGGAGTGCCCTGCACTCCTCCCGCGAAAGCGGTGTCCCGGCCTTGATCGCGCCCCTGCAGGCAACGATCTTCCGGATGGCATCGATCCCGGCGGGCCCGATCCTTCCTTCCCCGGCAAGGATCGCAGAGACGAGTTCGCGGACGCCCCCGGGGTCCACCTGCCTGCCGAGGACGACAGGGACGGCGCGGACAGCGCAGGAGCAACTCCCGAACTCCTCGATGGCGAACCCGACCTCTTCGAGGGCGGGGAGGAGGTCAGGGAGGATTGCCGCCTCGCGGGGGGAGAGGTCGAGGACGACAGGGACGAGGAGTTCCTGCGACCGGGGCACGCGGGGATCGGCTGCCACCAGCCGGTCGTAGAGGACCCTCTCGTGGGATGCGTGCTGGTCGACGAGGACAAGGTCCTCTCCGCCGGAGAAGGAGGCGAGGATGTAGGTGCAGTCGAGCTGCCCGAGGACCTCCATCCCGGGCAGGAGAGCCCCGGTCTCCGGCCCGGTCTCCTCCTCCCGGATGCCGAGCCCGGCCTGGAGCGTCGGCCTCTCCTTTCTCTGCAGGGAGGGCGCGGCAGGCTCCGATACTCCTCCGGCCGGGACGGTCGCGATCCCGTAACAGGAACCGGGTGAGGGAGGGATGAGGGGTGCCTGCCGCGCGATCCGGGAAGCGTCCTCGACACACGGGATCAGGATCTCGGACCCGAGCAGGGACCGGACGGCGCCGGACACCTCCCGGCGTATCTCCTCCTCCTTCGCAATCCGGACCTCCCTCTTCGTCGGGTGGACGTTGACGTCCACGAGCGAGGGGGAGAGGGTAATATCGAGAACGGCGAACGGGAAGCGGTCTGCAGGAAGGAGCGTCCCGTAACCCTCCCGGACGGCGAGGGCGAGGGAGCGCAGGACGACCGGGCGCCCGTTCACCGAGAGGAAGATCTGGTAGGGATTCTGCCGGGAGAAAGATGGCCTCGAGATGACGCCCGTGATGCATGCATGAGTCCCGGTATACCGGAGGGGGAGGATGGCCCGGGCGCACTCCGTCCCGAAGAGGTGGAGGACGGCATCCCCGACTGTCCCGCCGGGCGCATCGATCAGCACCCTCCTGTTGTGCAGGACTCGAAAAGACGTGCCGGGGTGCGAGAGGATGATCCTCTCCATCGTTCCGGTGATGTAGGCCATCTCGGCCGCAGGGGACCGCATGAACTTCCTGCGCACCGGCGTGTTGAAGAAGATCTCCGAGACCTCGACGGTCGTCCCGGGGGGGCACCCGCACTCCTCCCGCAGGACGGTGGTCCCGCCTTCGTTCCGGATCCTGACTCCCGAGAGGGTATCCCTGCCTGCCCGGGTCGTCAGGGTGAGACGCGAGACTGAAGCGATACTCGCAAGGGCCTCCCCCCGGAATCCAAGCGATCCGATCCGCTCGAGGTCGGAGAGGGACGCAATCTTGCTCGTCGCGTGCCGGACGCAGGCAAGCTCCGCGTCGCGGGGTGTCATCCCGCACCCGTCGTCGGTCACCCTGATCGAGGAGATCCTGTTCCCCTTCGACGTGATCTCGACCTCGATCCTGCCGGCACCGGCATCGAGCGCGTTCTCGACAAGTTCCTTGACGATCGATGCCGGGCGCTCGATCACCTCACCGGCCGAGATGCGCGAGACCGTCTCCCCGTCGAGGATCCGTATCTTTCCGCCGGCAGGGGGATCGTCCATGCCTCCTCACCCCCCGCCGGAGTCCCGGGCGCGCTTCTGGAGGTCATACAGGGTCGAGAGAGCAGAAAGCGGGGTCATGTCATCGAGGTTGAGGTTCTTGAGGGTCTCGAGGACCGGGTGGGTGGATGCGACCGGGACGATATCGGGAAGGAGCATCTGGGTGTACCTCCTCGGCTTTCCCTCCCCCTTCCTGCTCCCGCCGCCCGCCTCCTCCTCGAGGAGTGCGCGTGCCCTCTCCGTGACCCTGGCCGGCACTCCCGCAAGGGACGCGACATGGATGCCGTAGCTCCGGTCTGTTGCACCCGGGATCAGCTTCCGCAGGAAGATGATCTCCTTTCCCGTCTCCCTGACCGCAAAGTGGAAGTTCCGGACCCGGGGCAGTTCCCCTTCCATCGAGACGATCTCGTGGAAATGGGTCGCAAAGAGCGTCCGTGGCCCGTGCGACCTGCTGCCGTGGAGGTACTCGAGGACCGCCCGGGCGATGCAGAGCCCGTCAAGCGTGCTCGTCCCCCTCCCTATCTCGTCGAGGATGACCAGGCTCTTTTCCGTGACGTTATTGAGAATGTTTGCGAGTTCAAGCATCTCCACCATGAACGTGCTCTGCCCGCTCGCGAGGTCATCAAACGCCCCCACCCGGGAGAAGACCCGGTCGACGACCCCCACGCGGGCGTAATCTGCGGGAACGAAACTTCCAGCCTGTGCCATGATCACCGTCAGCGCTGCCGCCCTCATGTACGTGGACTTCCCGGCCATGTTGGCGCCGGTGATGATCAGGACCTGGTCCCTGTCCCCTGACATCTCGAGGTCATTTGCGACATACCTCCCGGGCATCCCCACCTCGACGACCGGGTGGCGGCCTCCCCTGACCAGGAGGCGGGTCGAGGTGTCGACGACCGGCCTGCAGTACCCGTTCGAGGCGGCAACGGAGGCGAACGAGCAGAGGACGTCGATGATGGCAAGACCGCGGGCCATGGACTTGAGCCCCGGGACCGCTGCCTGGAGCTGCCCGACAACCCCCGCGTATACCTCCTGTTCGAGGGTTGCGCGTCGCTCGTCGGCAGACGAGATTTGTGCTTCCTTCTCGGAGAGTTCCGGGATGGTGAAGCGTTCCGCCGAGGATGTGGTCTGCTTCCTCTGGTAGGTGGGGGGGACAAGGTGGAGGTTTGGTTTCGTCACCTCGATGTAGTACCCAAAGACCGAGTTGTACCCGATTTTGAGGGACCGGATCCCGGTCCTCTCCCTCTCGCGTGCCTGGAGTTCCACGATCCAGTCCTTTCCCGATGTCGAGATATCCCTTAAGCTGTCAAGCTCTTCGCAGAATCCCCGGCGGATGAACCCCCCGGCCCTAACCGTCGCCGGCGGGTCGTCGACGATGGCCCGTGCGATAAGATCCCTTGCCCAGGAAAGGTCAGGGATCAGGGAACAGGCCCGGGAGAGGAGTCCGGGGATACCAGAACCCGCCCCGAGGATCTCCAGGATCCGCGGGACGATGGCAAGGGCCTCTGCCGCACCCGCAAGGTCGCGGGGAGTGACGTTCCCGAACGCGATCCTGCCGGATATCCGTTCAATGTCGCCGCACCGGCGCAGGACGTTTTCGAGTTCCTTTCTCACCGCCGCGTTACCGTGCAGGAACTCGACGGCATCGAGGCGGGCGTTGATTGCATCGCAGGAGAGGAGCGGTGCACAGAGCCACTCCCTCATCAGCCGGCTCCCCATCGGCGTGACAGTCCTGTCGAGGACGGAGACGAGGGATCCCTCCTTCCCGCGGCTCCGTATCCCCTGCAGGATCTCGAGGTTCCTCTGGGTGACCGCATCGAGGAGGCAGAAGTCCCGGGCGTGCCGGACGGAGAGCCCCGTCACCTGCCGGAGATCCTGCCTCTGCGTCTCCCGTGCATACCGGAGAGCCGCCCCCGCCGCACCGGCAGCGCCATCCATCCCGTCAAGACCGAACCCCCCGAGGCTCGCGACACTGAAGTGGGTGCAGAGGAACTCGCGTGCGGAATCGGGGTCGAACCAGTCGGGAGAGACCCTTGTGACCGTCAGGGACATCCCGGAGAGGTGCAAGAGGAGGTCGGGCGGGGCACTGTCGGGGACGATGCACTCCCGCGGGGCATACCGTGCGATCTCGTCGGTGAGGGCGAAAAGCGCGTTCTCCGCGGGCAGGAACGTGCAGAAGAACTCACCCGTCGTGATGTCGAGGAACGCGATCCCGCCGTCCCTCCTCTTCTGACCGGGGCAGACGGCTGCAAGGTAGTTGGCCGCAGGGGATGCGAGCAGGTTCTCGTCCATCACCATTCCCGGCGTGATGACGCGGACGACCTCCCTCCTGACAATCCCCTTTGCCTGGCGGGGGTCTTCGACCTGGTCAGCGACGGCGACTCGGTAGCCTTTTGCGATCAGCCGGGCGATGTAACCCTCGGCGGCGTGGCAGGGAACGCCCGCGAGGGGGACCGGGTTCTTCTCCCTGTCCCGCGAGCGGGACGTCAAGACGATGTCGAGCTCGCGGGAGATGGTCCTTGCGTCCTCCCCGAACGTCTCGTAGAAGTCCCCGATGTGGAAGAGTAGGATAGCGTCCGGGAACCGCGCCTTCAGCTCCTGGTACTGGGCCATCGCCGGTGTGAGGCGCCCGCCGGGAGCCTCCCCGGGAACCGGATCCTCCATGCTCATCACCCGTACACTCCACGTGCGGGAATGTTATGTGTAACGATCGTGCAGGGGATACCATCTCCGGAACTGGTCTCCCCCTCCCGTCCCCGGGAAAGGTACCCTGCCTCCACCATCTCCTTTAACACGGGTTCCGTCACACAATCCCGGGAGAGACTATGGAAGAGCCGGGAGACAGAGAGAGGGGAGAGTGCCCCGGGCCATTCCGGGGGTCAAACCGCCTCAGCCGGGAGGTCTCACCCTACCTCCGGCAGCATGCATGCGACCCTGTCGACTGGTACCCGTGGGGGGAGGAGGCGTTCTCCCGTGCCCGAAAGGAGGATAAGCCCGTCTTCCTCTCGATAGGCTATGCGACCTGCCACTGGTGCCACGTGATGCACAGGGAATCGTTCTCCGATCCCGAGGTTGCACGGGCCCTGAACGGGTCTTTCGTCTGCATCAAGCTCGACCGGGAGGAGAGACCTGACCTCGACCAGTACTTCATGGACGCCTGCATCGCCTTCACGGGGAGGGGGGGCTGGCCGCTCTCCCTCTTCCTCACCCCGGAGAAAGTCCCCTTCTTTGCGACGAGTTACATCCCGAGGAAGAGGATGGGAGGCAGTTATGGGATCCTCGAGGTGCTCTCTGCGATCTCTGCCTACTGGAGGGAACACCGGGGCGATGCCGTCTCTTTCTCCCGGGAGATCTCTGTTGCCCTTGCCCGCCTGCGGGAGCACGAGCGCGGGGGAGACCTCCCGGAGGGCTCTTTCGACCGTGTGTTTGCGTCGATCTCCTCCCTCCACGACCCGGAGAACGGGGGGTTCGGCCCTCCCCCCCGTTTCCCGATGATCCCTGTCCACCTCTTCCTCCTGCGGTACGCAAAAGTCACGGGAAGGGCAGAACCCCTTTCCCTCTCCTGCAACACGCTCCTCTCCATGTCCCGCGGCGGGGTATACGACCACCTGGGGGGCGGGTTCCACCGGTATGCAACCGACGCAGGCTGGCTCGTGCCCCACTTCGAGAAGATGCTCTACGACCAGGCACTCGCAGCACTCGCCTTTTCCGAGGCATACGTCCTGGAAGGGGACTCCACGCTCGCCGGGGTGGCACGGGAGTGCATGGAGTACATCTGCAGGGACCTTGCGGCACCGGAAGGGGGATTCTATGCCGGGGAGGATGCGGACAGCGGGGGCAAAGAGGGTCTCTTTTACCTCTGGACGTGGGAGGAGATCGATTCTCTCCTTGATCCTGATGAGAGGACGGTTGCATCGCGCGTCTTTGCAATCGACGGCAGGAGCAGGGGGGAGGCAGGAACCGCAGCGGAGCGTGACAGGGCAGGCGTGCTCTCTATCAGAAAGGGCGGCACAAAGACTGAAAGCATCCCGGGAATGGATAAAGAGAGGCTCGAAAGGGTGCTCTCCTCCCTGCGGCAGAAGCTCTTCCGGGCACGGGCAGCAAGACCCCGTCCTCCCCGCGATACCCTCGTTCTCGCCGACTGGAACGGTCTTGCCGTATCTGCCCTCGCCGTATCGGCCCGTGTCCTCGGGGACCCTGCGTTTCTCCGGTCAGCGGAGAGGTGCGCGCGTTTTCTCCTCGGGCCGATGCGTTCCCCGGACGGGGGCCTCTTCCACCGGTGGAAGGACGGGGAGGCTGGAATACCGGGGATGTCGCCGGACTTCGCATCGGTGATCGCGGGTCTCCTCGACCTCTACCTTGCCTCCCGGAACCCGGGGTATCTCTCTGCCGCAATCGATCTCGAAGATTACCACCTGCAGAACTTCTGGGACCCGGAGAAGGGCGGCTATTTCTGGACGCGTAAAGACCAGCAGGACGTTTTATGCCGGACAAAGGAATTCCTCGACGGTGCCGTTCCTTCGGCAAACGCGCTTTCGTTCTCAAACCTCGTCCGCCTCCATGCCCTGACGGGGGAGGGGGGATACCGGGATCGGGCGCTGCAGATTCGGGGGTTCTATGCGGCTCTCGTGGACCGGTACCCCCTCTCCTGCGGGATGTTCCTTGCAGCAGAACTCGTTGCCCGCGGTCCGACCGGGACCGTTGTCGTTGCAGGCGAAAAGGACGACCCCGTGTATACAGCGATGATGGAGCTGCTCGACAGGAATTACACGCCGTTTATCCTGCCGGTGGGACTTCCGGCGGGCCCGGAGGGAGATGCAGTCGCCCGTATGCTCCCGTGGACGTCTGCACTTGCCGTAAAAGACAAAAATACGCGGGCATATCCGTGCACCGGGCAGTCCTGCCAGTTGCCGGTCGGAGATCCCGGAAGCCTCGGGGCGTTCCTGAAAGGTTTTGCACCCGGACAATGAGGAGTTTCCCCCCTCCATGTATCGGGCTGATTCAAGGCGAATCTGTGGTTGGTAAAAAAAAGGTCTCCCCGGGTTTTCCGGGGGTGGTTTTCCGTGTTTCAGTTCCGGGACGGGGCGGGAAGTCTCCGGAAGTCTCCTACAGGTTCTTCAATGCCACCATGTCCTTGACACCGGTCAGCTTCCAGACAAGCGACCTCTCCTCCTCTGCGATCGCCTCCGGGGGATCCTGGGGCGAGTGCCCGAGGGCCGCGAGGATGTTGTTCGAGAGGCGGCGTTCCTTGATCAGGTCGACGAACTGCCTGCGGATCATCTTCTTGTCGATCGAGTCCGTGACCTCCTCGAGGTACCCCTGCATGCTGACGAAGGTATAGCTCGAGAGGTCCTTTGTGTACTTCTCCACCTCGACGGCGACGTACGGGCTCTTCCGGAAGTATTCAAGCTTCTTTCCGTACTTCGTCGAGAGGAAGTAGAGGAACCTGCCATCGAAGACGTAGAGGAAAGGGGCGATATAGGGGTACTTCTCGCCCTGGAACGCGATGCGGCAGATGTAGCCCTTCTCGATCAGGGTATCGTATTCCTTCTTCTCCATGCGGGGAATCTTCACTATCTCCATACCTCACCGCATTCAGGATTGATACCCCCCTTTCTTAAACATTGTGAATTCTCCGGGAAGGCGAAAAGCCCTTCACCCTGTCGGCTTCTTCTCCACGGGATACCCTGCAGCCTTCCAGCCGGAGAACCCGCCAATGACGTTGACGACCCTGTCAAAGCCTGCAGCAAGGAGCATGCTTGCGGCAAGACTCCCCTTGAACCCGGCATCGCAGTAGATGACGACCTTCTGGTTCTTCGGGATCTCTGCGAGGCGGTTGGGGAGTTCTCCGACGTAGATGTGGCGGGACCCCATGATGAAGCCCATCGCCTTCCTGTTCTTCTGGTCCCGGACATCGAGGAGGACGAACCTCTCCTTCCCGAGGGCATCCCGGAGCATGGAGGGGGACCATGTCTCGAGCCTGCGGACCCCCCTGCCCGAGCGGGTCCATGCCGGAAATCCGCCCGCGAGGTATCCCGCGACAGAGTCGTAGCCCAGCCGGACGAGGCGCCGGACGACTGCTTCGAGGTCGAGGGCGAAATCGTCCACGATGACAACCGGGCGGTCATAGGAGAGGACCCACCCCGCAAAGGAGGGGATGCCATCCCGCCAGAGGGAGATGCTCCCCGGGATGTGCCCGCCTCCGAACGCTTCCGGCGAGCGGATGTCGAGGACCTGCGCACCGGCTCTCCTCTTCTCCTCGAGCGCTTTCGGGTCGAGGGGGACGGGGCGGGGGAGGTGGGAGAGGATGGGCGGCCCGGAGAGGTTGACCCTCTCCATCATGGCAAAGTACGGGGGGCGGTAATGGTGCTCGGAGACTTTCCTCCTGATGAAACTCTCCCGGTCGAGCAGGAAACATGGGTTGTATTTCCGCTCGTATCCGATCGTTGTCAGCTCGAGGTCTGCGATCTCCCCGCCGCAGACAGACCCGGCCCCGTGGGCAGGACAGACGATGACCCCGTCGCCAAGGGGGAGGATCTCTTCGTGGATGGCATCGTAGAGCGTCCCTGCTGCCCATTCCTCCTTCCCGGGACCGGCAAGGTCGATCCTCCCGACGTCACCGGCAAAGAGGGCATCGCCGGTAAAGACCATCAGGGGTTCGTTCGAGACAGAGAGGTCGCGCAGGATAATCGAGATGCTCTCGGGGGTGTGGCCGGGCGTCTCGAGGACCTCGAGTTCCAGCCGGCCGACCCGGAACCGATCCTGGCCGGATGCGGATCTTCCGAAGGCAAAGCCCAGTGCCCTGCCGTGGAGGATGGCAGCTCCAGTCCTTGCCGCCAGCTCAGGCGATCCCGTGACGTAGTCCTCGTTCCGGTGCGTCTCGAAGATGTGGGTGATCCGGGATCCGAAGGAGGTGGCAAGGTCGAGGTATACATCGCAGTCCCTCCGCGGATCGATAACGGCAGCCTCGCCGCTGTCAGCAACGAAGTACGAGTTGTGGGAGAGCCCCTCAGAGCGAACCTTCCTAAACAGCATATTTTTATCAAACCCCCGGGTGAGAGGGAGGTATGTCCCCTGACCTATTGACCGTTGTGGAGGTGGGTGCCGGATGCAGGTTTTCCAAACAATACTTCCATATGGAAAGGGGAAAGATCCTGTAGGGAAGATGCGTGCGATGACAGGCACCCGGCAGGTCAGGGCAGTTATCCTCGACATGGACAACACCCTCTTTGACCTCGTGGGTGCAAAGTACGCTGCCTGCAGGGCGATTGCCGGGGAGGCAGGGTGCGGGACGGCACAGCAGCTCTTCTCTTACTTCCTCCGGAACGGCCACGGGTTCGAAGACCCGTCAAACATCCGGGATTTCCTCTTGGACAGTGGTGTCTCTGACGCTGACCTTGCCCTGCGTTGCATCCGCATCTACCACGAGGTCAAGCTTGCCTGCATCGAGCCATACCCGGAGGTCCGCGAGACACTCGTCTCCCTCCGGGAACGGGGCCTGCCCCTTGCACTCGTCACCGATGCCCTCCGGGCAGACGCCGCAGCGAGGCTCGGGAAGACAGGGCTTGCCGGCTTTTTCGACCACATCGTCACCCACGAGGCGACATGGCAGAAGAAACCAAGTCCCCTCCCCTTCCAGTACGCCCTCGGCCTGCTCGGGATCCCGCCGGCCGAGGTGATCGCCGTCGGAGACAGCCCGAGGAGGGATATTGCACCCTGCCGGCAGCTCGGGATGGTCACCCTGTATGCGAGGTACGGTGACAGGTTCGGGAGGCAGGATCAGACGGGAGGGGCGGACTTTGCCATCGACTCCCCGGCAGGGATACTTGCCGTCCTCGACGGCAGGGCCGAGAGAGAGACACGTGCGCGATACCCATGTGCGGCAGATTCACACTCGCCCTGACGGTCGGGCTCGGAGAGCGGTTCGGCGTTGACGATTCCGGGATCTCTCTTTCCCCGAGGTATAACATCGCCCCCTCGCAGCAGGTCCCGATCATCCATGCCACCCATACCGGGGAGAGGACAGTCAGGATGATGACATGGGGGCTTGTCCCGTCCTGGACAAGGGACCTGACCGGTGCCCGCCCCCTCATCAATGCGCGTGCCGATACGCTCGCGGAGAGACCCTCGTTCCGCGGACCCCTCGCCCGCCACCGCTGCCTCGTCCCTGCGACAGGCTTCTACGAGTGGGAGAAGACCGGCACCCAGAAGGTCCCTGTCTACATCCGGAGGAAGGACGAGGCCCTCTTTGCATTCGCCGGGCTCTTCGACGTCCTGAAGGGGAGGGATCCGCCGCTGTGGACGTTTACGATCATCACGGTCGACGCAAACCCTCTCGTCGCCCGGTACCACGACCGGATGCCTGCGATACTTAAGCCCGGGGACGAGGCCCGCTGGATCGCTCCCGGCCCAATCAGCGAGAGGGAACGGCAGGCAATCCTCGCCCCCTGCGCAGAAGAGATCCTCGAGGCCTACTACGTCCCGAGGGCTGTCAACGACCCGTCGCAGGACGGCCCCCACCTCATCCGGCGGACGGGCGACCGGACGCTGGACTCCTGAAGAGAGCCGTGGGCGGTCGCCTCCAGGACAGGGTAGCCTGCGGGAAGAGGTCACCTGCCGGGAGAAGGGGCCGGGTCCCCTGCAAGGGCCGCCCTCACAGCCTCTCTTGCCCGTTCCTCGAGGCCGGCGATGGTCCTGATGTCCCTGATCTCGTCCGTCCCGTCGATGAGCAGGGGGTCTCTCCCCCTGATCCCGATGAGCGAGAAGAAGGCAGAGACAACGGACGAGACGCACGCGAAGTTCTCCTTCCCCTTCCGGCCGGCGACCGAGATGAGGATTCCCCGGGTCTTGACGGGAGGGGTTTTTACAAGGGTCCTCTTAGCGTGGAGCGCCTGGAACCGGTCAAGGAGCGCCTTTGTCATGGCGGGGACGGAATTTGTGTAGACCGGGGTGCAGACAACAAGGAGCGTGCACCCTTCCACGGCCGAAATGACCCCTGCCATCTCGTCGTCGTAGATGCATGCCCCCGTATTGTAGCACTGGTAGCACCCGATGCAGGGGTGGATCTCCATCTCCTGCGGGAAGAAGACGGAGACGTCCCTCCCGAGCCGCTTCACCTCGTCTGCCACCCACGAGGCGAGCACGAAGCTGTTGCCGCCGGGACGGGGACTGCCCTGGATGATGACGACGGCCGGGGCATGCGGCAGGGGATGCGGGGTCGCCGGTTCCCGGATGGAGAGGCTGCCGAGGAACCCTGCAGGGTCTGATCCCAGGTCCTCCTCCCACCGGAAAAACGCTCTTTCCGCAGCCTCCCGTGCCCCGCAGGCCATCATCGGCGTATACTCGTAGGTGTTCGTGCGGAAGAGGGCGAGCAGCTTCTCTTCTTCGAGGAGCCGGACGGAGTAGCGGACCATACCCGGGTAGAATCCTCCAAGGTCCTCCTCCTCCAGGCGGAGGAGAAAAGTCCTTTCTCCTGCATGCACCTGCTTTTCCCGCAGGGGAGTGCCGGTCTGGTTCACAGTGAGGGGATGGTGAGCCGGCAATGGTCATTTTTGTTTCGTCCCGCACGATACCTTTTTGCTAATTACCCGGTAACAGTTCTCTCCGGGGCAGCAGATGGAGAAGAGAGTCGAGAAGGAGATCGAGACCCTGACGCGGCTTGCCGGGGAGAGGGGGGCAAGGGCCCGGCCCATCCGGTCAGGGGATGTCGTCGTCGCCGAGTGGGTGCGGTTCAAGTGCAGGTTCGGGTGCAAGGGGTTTGGCAAGCACCTCGGGTGCCCTCCCTACGCACCGTCACCGGAGGAGACCCGGAGGATGATCCGGGAGTACTCGACGGGACTCCTCGTCCGGTTCGATGGCGTCCCCGGTCACCCGGACCTCTCCCCTGACCAGATCCCGGAAGATTTCCACCCGTTCTATCGCGACCTCATCCTCTGGGTCAATGGTACCATCCACTTCCTTGAGAAGACTGCTTTTTACCATGACTTTTACAAGGCGTTCGGGTTCGGGGCCTACCCCTGCATCTACTGCGAGCACCAGCACTGCGTTGCCGAGGAGCAGCCGGGTGTCGTGGACGAGAGCATCCGCCGGATGTGCCGGCACATGGACCTCGTCCGGCCGAGCATGGAGGCCGCAGGGATCGATGTCTTCGGAACCGCGAGGAACGCGGGCTGGGACCTGCACGTCATCCCGTGCAGGAACCTCGAGTACGGGAAGATCGAGCACGGGAAGATCATCTCCATCGGGCTGGTCATGCTCGAGTGAAGGGCAGGACGCACCCCTGCAGGGACGACCCCGAAGGGAGCAGGTATCTTTCCGGGAGAACGGGGTCTTTCTCCGTTCTTTCTCCGTTCAGAGGAGGTGTAAGAGGAGTCCGGGGTACCCGACGGGCATCAGATACAGGGGTTCTTCCCCGGCCGGGAGCAGGAGGAGACGGCGGACTTCCTCGTCGCTGAATGCACCGATGGCAACGGTTGCCAGCTTGAGCGCCTGGGCCTGGAGGTAGACGTTCTGGGCCGCGTGGCCTGCCTCCATGTGGACGTACCGGATCCCGCGGTCACCGTACTTGACCGTCGTCCGTCCATAGTCTGCAGCGATCACGATCGTTGCCGGGGCACCGGCGATTGCCGACTGGCCGAGGCCTGCTGACATCAGGTCAGAACGGATATCTCCGTCCCGCACGCGGCGGAGAGCATGCTCCTCCGGCAGGTACCGGTAGACCCCGGGTAAAAGCCCGCTGACATCTCCGGCAACCAGAATGACCTCGAGGGGATAGAGCGCCCCTGCAGAGGGGACGGTGCGAAACCCGTGGCTCTCGTCCGAGATCCCCTGCGAAGCCCAGAGGACCTGCGAGATCTCCCCGAGGGGACCCGGGTCGCGGGTGAACTGGCGGTGGGATCGTCTCTTTCCGATCGCCTCCTCGACAGAGACCGTCCCTGCCTTCCGGGGGGCAGGCAGAGCGATCCATCCTGATCCATCAGGCGTGTCCCCTCCGCCTCTCCCCGGAATCGAACCGTTATCTCCGCTACCCTGCAGGAGGAGGACGGCAAGGACAAGAAGAGCTGCAATGCAGGATGTGACCACGAGAATCAGCCCCCGCCTCAGCCCGGAAACTGGCATAGCACAGTTCCCGTGTAGCATTTTTACCCCTTAATTGTTGTCCCGCTGACATTCAGAGGCCCGGAAAGAGGAGGTTCCAGGATGCATTCCACCAGCAGAAGATCCCGGCAGTGATTGCAAGCAGCGTGAATTCGACCCTCTCCCGTGTGTTCCCCCGCCCCCGGATCCAGCCCTCTGCAACAAGGACTGCTGCACCCGCGGTCATGGCGAGGATGATCCAGGGGAGAAGGAGGATCGCGGAAAGTGACGGGGGAGTCCCGAAAATGACCGGATGTTCCTTCAGGGTGAAGAAGAGGAGGAGGACGAATGAGACTGATAGTCCACAGAGCGTGGCAAAAAAGAGATGGAATAACGAGAGACGCCGCCGGGTGACGCAGCCGGGCGGGAGCAGGACTCCGGCTGCCCAGGTCACGGGGAGAGATGTGAAGAGGGAGAGAGAGGTGACGAGAACGGCGGTTCCGATGCGGGGATCTTCGAACCATTCCACTTTCCGCCATGCCGTATCCGGGCGGTTGGGGAGCAGAAGGTAGGTGGTGCCGGATCTGCCGGAGACCAAAAAGACCGCCCCAATCTCTCCCGTGCTTTCGGCATACACGCCGGGAACAAGCTCCTGAAGTCTCCTTCCGGCAAGGAGGATCTCATGCAGGGAGATCTTCCGGGCTTCCAGGAATTGCCCGCTCTCCGGGAAGAGGAGGAAAACCTTCTCAAAGCTCGTCACAGGGCCGCGTGTCGCAGTGTAGAGTCCTGCGACCTCGCGCGGGACACGGGGTGGGGAAGTGACCTCCGCACGGGTGGTTTTCTTCTTTCTGGCTGTAGCATCAGAAAAGAACGCATCCCGCGAGGCAAAAGCAGCCAGGAGGTCCTGGATGATGTCTCCTGCTTCTCCCGAATTGAACGAGATAAAAAGGCCGACCCGTTCATCCGGGAAGAGGGCAAGCAGGGAGGTCGCATGGAGCGTTGCACCGCCGTGCCAGAGGATGTACCGGCCACCGGCATGCATCTCTGCAAAGCCGCCCCTCCACCCCTCGATCCCCGAAAATGGCGTGTAATAGACGGAGAAAAGGCGCGATACGACCCCATCGCCGGGTCCCGGAGCTCCGGGGATCTCTTTCCCGTTCAGCAGGCAGACCATGAGCAGTGCCATGTCTGACGCCGTCGTGCTCAGGCCGCCGGACGGCGGAAGCGAAACGATCTCGAACTCCTGCCTCTTGTTCCCCTCCCCCGTGAACCGGAAACCTCCCGACACGCGACCTGCAAGGGCCGGAGGTGGTGGCTGGAGGAACGTGCTGTTCCTCATCGAGAGGGGTGAGAAGATATGTTCCGCCGCGTAAACCTCGAAGGGCTGGCCGGCGACAGACTCGACGGCATGTGCGGCGAGGGCTGCCCCATGGTTCGAGTAGGAAAAGACCTCTCCCGGGGGACGGACACGCCGGGGCATTTCCCGGGAGAGGAGCTGCCCCAGCGGTTCGGGGGGTGTTCCCCCCTTCCGGAACGTCCCTGTCACCCTCTCTTCGAACCCCGCGGAATGGGTCATGAGGTGCCGGAGTGTGACCGGGTCTTTCGGGTACGTCTCCTCGATGGCGAGATCAGGAAGGTAGCGATTGATATCTGCATCGAGGTCGAGGTCGCCTGCGGCGACGCGCTGCATCACGGCAATCCAGACCAGCACCTTCGAGACCGAGCCCACCCGGACGAGGGTTTCATCAGGGTCCATCGGGATCCCGGAGGCGGGGTCGGCATACCCGTACCCCCGCGCAAAGACGACCCCGTCCCCGAGGACGACGGAGACGACCGCCCCCGGGATGTGGTTGTCGGCCATCAGGGCAGGCACGTTCGTGTCAAAGAAGAGCTCCATCTCCCTGCCGGGCGGGGTGGAATCGCCGTCGACGGGATCCCCGGAGACGAGTGCCGTGCAGGAGGCGAGGAGGAGCAGGAGAACGAGGGAGATCGCCCGGAGGGGGTGCTGGGATGCCTCCGGGCAGCGTTCCGAAACCTCCACGGGATACCCTCCGGAAGGGATTCTCTCCTGTGCAGGGATAAAAAAACATCTCTGTCTTTCCTCCCCGCAGGTCTCCCGGTGCACTGTCTGCGCAGAAAAACAATGAAAGCCCGGACGGCTCCCCGAGAACGGGAATACATGATCTCCGGTGACTTTCGGGCAGGCGGAATGGTGATTCCCGGGAGGATTCACAAAAAAACTGCGGAGATCCCTACTTCCCCTTCCGGAAGAATCCGTGCGGGTCGCGCCAGCTGATCCGGAACGTCCCGTGGCTCCTTGGAAAGATCCCCTCCTTCACCGTCCTGACCTCCTCGACCGTGAAGAAAGCCCCGGACTGGTGATCATTGATGCAGGCGAGGACCTGCGGCAGGTCCTGTCTCCGGCAGACCGAGAGGAGGACCCTGACCGGGCCGGTCGCACCGCGGGCGTCCATGCTCGTTAACCCGACACCCATCTCCCGGAGGGCCTTCTCGAGCGGCGCTGCATCCCTCTGCGTGATGACCCTGACGACAACGGTGCCGAGGGAGAGCCTCTCCTCGACCGCCATCCCCACGTACGTCCCTGCAGCAAAACCCCCTCCATACGCGATGTACGATGCGATGTTCCCGACGTTCTGCATCACCTGCCCTATGGCAAGGAGCCAGATGATCACCTCGAAGAAACCGACAAGCGGGGCGATCTTCCGGAAACCCCGCGAGATGAAGATGACCCGGAGGGTCCCGAGGCTCACGTCACAGATGCGTGCAAGGAAGATGAGGAGGGGGAGGATGACCCATGCAAAGAGATCTCCGGTCACAGCCAGTTCCACGCCTGCGCACCCGATAGTCAGGTGTGCCGGGCGGGGATAAAAATGGTCTGCAACGGTTCAGACCCAGCCCCTCATCCTCATCGCACGAACGACCCGTCCGACCGCAATCGTGTAGGCAGCCCTGCGGAGGGAGACGCTGTTTCTCCCTGCAAGGTCGCTGACATCCGTAAATGATCGGACCATCCTCTCCTCGAGCCGCCGGGAGACCTCGCTCTCTGTCCAGTGATCGAGGTTGAGGTTCTGGATCATCTCGAAGTACGAGACGATCACGCCTCCGGCGTTGACGAGGATGTCCGGCAGGATCGTGATCCCCGATGCAAAGAGCGTCTCGTCGAGGGAGAGGTCTGATGAGCAGGAACAGAGGTTCTTCCTGACAGACTCAAAGAGGTTGAGGTCACCCATGGGGATGCTCTCCCTCCTGCACCGGAGAGGGGGTCACCGCCTCTCCTCCAGTATCTTCGCGATGATTTCCTGCGTGTCCCTCCCGGTCACCCGGGGGATCCCGAGGCGCTCCTCGAGGGTGGGACGTTCTGCCCGGAAAAACGTCCCCGTTGCAATCGGCCCCTCGCTGCTGTAGTCCCATTCACGGGCTTTCCTGCAGGCAGCCTCGAAGTCGCGCTCGTCGTGCCCCTCGAGCGTGTACACGAACCGGTCGTACACCCCGGAGACGTTGAAGTACGAGGCGCAGACCTGCAGCACGTCGATGAATGCAAAACCCCTGTGCCGGAGCGCCTCGCCGATCATCCGCTCGAGATCCTTCTTCTTCCGCGTGCAGCCCCGGGCAACGAACGTTGCTCCGGATGCAAGCATGATCGCGAGGGGGTTGAAGGGTTCCTCCCGCGTCCCCGACGGTGTCGAGCGGCCCCGGAACCCCGCGGGGGACGTCGGGGTGTACTGGCCTGTCGTGAGGCCGTAGACCCGGTTGTTGTGGACGATGACGGTGATGTCGCTGTTCCGCTTCGCGCCAAAGACGAGGTGATCGAGCCCCTCGGCATAGGCATCCCCGTCGCCTGCACAGCAGATGACAAAGAGATCCGGGTCTGCCATCCTGATTGCCGTTGCGACAGGGATCGTCCTCCCGTGGATCGAGTAGAAGCTGTTGATATTGAGGTAGTCGGCCATCTTCGCGTGGCACCCGATCCCTGTCACGAGGACGATCCTGTCAGGGTCGAGGCCCTCCCGCACGGCGGACTGGATGGCGTCCCGGAGAGCGAACTGGATGACGAAGTTCCCGCACCCCGGGCACCACGTGTTCTGTGCGGGGGTGATCAGCTCCCTCTCTGTCATGCGAGCACCTCCTTCAACCTCCGCTCGAGGTCATCGACCGAGAACGGGCGCCCGTCGTACCTGTGCACGGCAGCATCCGCCCTGATGCCGAACCGTGCCAGCAGCATCCCGAGCTGGCCGTACGCGTTCTCCTCCACGATGACGATCTTTTCCGACCCTTCTATTGCGCCGAGGAACCGGTCGAGCGGGAACGGCGAGAGGACGATCGGCTGGACGACCCGGAGACCGAGACGGGATCCCGCCTCCCTGCAGGCAGAAGTCACCGAACCCCAGCAGACAACCGTCTCCGTGGCACCCGGAACGCCGGAGACCTCGACGCCGGGGAGATTCCCGGCGGCTTTCGCCAGGGTCTCGCCCTTGCGCATCCTCTTCTCTGTCATCAGGGTCGCAAGTTCAGCACTCTCTGTCGTGATCCCTGCCTCGTCGTGGAGGTAACTGTTCACCTTGACCACGCTGCCGGGGCTCCCCGGGAAGAGGAGCGGACTGACGCCATCATCGGTCAGGAGGTACCTCCTGTACCCGGGCCCCGGTGTCCCCGGCGGGGGCTCCTCCACGGAAGGAACAGAATCTGCAGGCAGGGAGACGCTGTAAAAGCCCTCGCAGAGGGTCTTGTCGCAGAGGATGATCGCCGGTACCTGGTACCTCCATGCGAGGCGGAGGGCAAGGGAACTCCAGGAGAACGCCTGGCTGGCATCCCCCGGCGCAACGACGAGGCGGGGGAACTCTCCCTGCCCGGCGTGGAGGGCAAAGTGGAGGTCGGACTGGGCCGTGTAGGTCGGCATGCCGGTGCTCGGACCGGCGCGCTGGCCGAGCACGATGACGACCGGCACCTCGTTCATGCCTGCAAGCGAGAGGCCCTCTGTCATCAGGCAGAACCCGCCCCCCGATGTGCCGACGGCTGTCTTCTTCCCGGCATAGCCGAGCCCGAGTGCCATCAGCATCACCGCGATCTCGCTTTCGGGGTGGAAGACGAGGAGACCGGCATCGCCTGCATGCTCGGCGAGGAAATGGAGGAGGTTCGAGGTCGGGGTCATCGGGTAGGCAACGAATGCATCGAGTCCCCCGTGAATGAGGCCAAGGCCGATGGCCTCGTTCCCCGAGACGATGGGGAGGGGAGGGGACTCCCTCTCGGGGATGACCATCTTCTCCGCGGCCATTCCGTATCCCCGCCGGGCGACCTTCAGGTTCAGGTCGAGTCCCTTCTTCTGGTGGCGGGAGAAGACCTCCTCGAGGATCTCCCACCGGATCCCGGCGGCACGGGCAAAAGCACCGATGATGCAGGAGTTCCCCATGACGGCCGGTGCATTCTCCTCCCGGAGGATCTCGGGGACCGGGATGCAGATGGCTGGTGACCTGACCCGGGAACTGTCGCATATCACGATGGTTCCCTCCCGGAGAAGGTCCGGGTGCAGGTCAAGGGTGTCCTGGTTGAGAGCGAGGACGAAGTCAACCCCGCCACGGAGAGCCCCCATCTCCCCCGGGGATGCCCTGATCACAGCGAAATTGTGACCCCCCTTGATCAGCGAGGGGTAATCGAAGTACATGTATAGCCTGTAACCGATCCGGGAAAGCAGGTGAGCGACGAGGAGGCCGGCGCTGTTGATCCCGTCCCCTGCCCTCCCCCCGATGAGCAGAGAGATATCGACCATGGCAGATCAGTCCATGGTATCACCTTCCTGCTCAGGACTGATTATACCTTCTCCGGGAGAACCCGATGGTCCCCGAAGAAGGGTGGTGGACGGACCTGATCGCTTCAGGCGATCTCTTCCTGCGAAAGGGCCCCTGAGAGAACTCCGGCCTGCAGGTCACTTCTTCCCGTGGGCCCTGAGCCGGGCCGCTTCTGCCGGGCACTCGGCACGCAGGAGGAACGTCCCGTAACAGGGCTTCGTATAGGGAAACGTGAGGGTATCGCCGTCGAGGCCGATGAGAATGGGAGGGACCCCGATCACGGGCTTTTCAAAGAGCAGGAACCCGGGATCGACGATCACGTGCTCCCTGCAGTTCTCCCTGATGAAATCCCTGCATTCCGAGAACGAGGCCCCCCGCAGGATGACCTCGTAATTCAAAGATTCGATACAACCCACGTCAGCACCTCGTCGATCTTCTTCTTCATGGGCATCGGGTTGTGGACGGCTTTTGCCACGATCTTCTCGCAGGGGAAGTCTGCAAGTGCCTCGATCTCCCGGTACCTCTCCCCGTAAATGACCATGATCACCTTTTTTCCCGAGAGCGACTGGACCGTTGCACCGTATGAGATCCCTGCGTCGTTGTGGGCAAAGGCAAAGTGATAGTCGTACCTCCTCTTTCCGGATGCCATATCTGCGATGCACGAGTCGAGGTCGACCATCTCCCCGGTATAATGGTGCAGGGGATCCGAGACCTCGATCTGCATCCGTGCCGCCATGTTCCCTGCAACAACCGGCCGCACACCCAGCCGCCGGAGACCGTGCATCAGGTAGAGGGCAATGGAACTCTGGACAGGGACCTGCGGACAGCCGAGGATCAGAACGGCGACCTTCTCCTCTCCTGCGATGAATACCAGTCCTCCTCTTTTCTGAACAGTGCGACGACTCCCCTTATCTTCCTTCCCCCGGCAGTCACTCCGCTGGCACGATCGGTCCCGGGAGGACCATGCCCGCGAGTTCCCGCACCCTCTCCGGGTGGGAGTACACCGTGAACCTCCCCTTCCGCGAGAAGCAGATAAGGGTGATTCCCGCTCTCCACGCCGTCTCTATCCCCTCCAACGTCGAGGCCGCTCTCGAGATGATGACCGGTATCCCGGCATGGGCGGCCTTCGTCACCATGTCCCGGGGCTGCCTCCCCGTGCACCCGAGGACGCACTCGCTCCTGTCGAGGCCGGCAAGGACGGCATGGCCGATGACCTTGTCCACGGTGTTGTGCCTGCCGACGTCGCTTGACCGTGCCACTATCCTGCCGCCCGAGAAGAGGACAGAGCAGTGGACCGCTCCCGTTTGGCGCCAGGTCTCCGTCTCGATCTCCTCCGTGATGGCGTACACGTCGGAGACGGACAGGACGAGACCGGACGTCACCTTCCCGAACGGGAGGGATGTCCCGACGGCCCCGGTCGAGATGACCTCGCGCCCGCAATCGCGGATGGCAGGTACCCTGACATCGATCGCGTCTCCGGTCACGGTCACGCCGTCGACACACGGTGCAAGTCCCTGGGAGACGACAAAACCTGCACCGAGTTCCTGCAGGTGGTCCCTGCTCGCGACGATCCTCGCGAAGAACTTCCCGTTTATGGAGAGGGAGAACCGTTCCTCCCTGATGACAGGCTCCTCGATCCCGACCGCCTTCCCCTCCCTGACCTGGATGCCCTTCACGGTGACAAGGGTCATGGGGATGTCTCCTCCCTCACCCACGCGAGGTACGGCGGATACCCCCCCTCGACCGGGAGGACGATCATCTCCGGGAGTTCGTAGGGGTGGATCTCCCTGATCGCGGCGAGTGCTGCCTCCACGCGGGAGAGGGTCGTCTTGATGACGAGGAGGACTTCATCGTCAGAGCAGAACTCTCCCTTCCACCGGTAGAACGAGCTTACGCCCGTGATATTGACACACGCGGCAAGCCTGCTTTCGACGAGGTGGCGTGCTATCTCATGTCCGATCTCTCTCCCCGCAGTCGTCAGCACGACCCTGACAGGGTCACTTGTACCAGGGCTCATGGCAAAAATTCCTCCTTTCCGGGCAGTGAAAAGCCCGTGCTATGCGGTGGGCAGCAGGAGACTTATAGGTTCTTTTTCGGGGAAGCGGCAGCCGGAAAGCCATGCGTCCGCAGGAGAGGGGCGCACAACGCCCATGTGATCCTTAATGAGCGGGAGAGTCGAATATTTTCCCGCATGTACGCGGAACGCATGGGAAAACTCCCTCCCTACCTTTTCGCCCGTATCGACGAACTCAAAGCGAAAAAGATACGGGAAGGTTTTGACGTCATCGATCTGGGAGTGGGTGACCCTGACCTGCCGACGCCCCCCCACGTCGTCGAGGAGGCCTGCCGGGCGGCGAGGGACCCGGCAAACCACCATTACCCGTCGTATGCAGGAATGCCGGAGTTCCGGCAGGCCGTTGCCGGCTGGTACAGGAGGCGGTTCGGTGTCGAACTCGACCCTGCAACCGAGGTCCTCGCCCTGATGGGCTCAAAGGACGGCATTGCCCACGCGCCCGAGGCCTTCGTCGACCCCGGCAGTTACGTCCTCGTCCCGAGCCCGGGTTACCCTGTTTACAGGACGTCGACCCTCTTTGCGGAGGGGAGAGTCTTTGAGATGCCCCTCCGGAAAGAGAACGGGTTCCTCCCGGTTCTCGAGGAGATCCCCGCAGATGTCGCGGATGCTGCACGGATCATGTTCCTCAACTACCCCAACAATCCGACGGCAGCAGTCACGCTCCCCGGGTTCTTCGAGAGCGCCGTCGAGTTCGCACGGGAACACGATATCGTCATCATCCATGACAACGCGTACTCCGAGATATCCTACGACGGGTACCGTGCCCCCTCCTTCCTCGAGACGGACGGCGCAATGGACGTCGCGATCGAGATGCACTCCCTCTCGAAGACCTTCAACATGACCGGGTGGCGGGTCGGGATGGCCGTCGGGAACAGGGAGATCATCGCCGGGCTCGCCCGGGTCAAGACGAACGTCGACTCCGGCGTCTTTGACGCTGTCCAGAGGGCTGCAATCGCGGCACTGACGGGCCCGGAAGATTCCGTCGCGGAGGCGTGCAGGATCTACAGGGAACGGAGGGATACCCTCGTCGAGGGGCTCCGGGCGCTCGGGTTCTCCGTCGAGCCCCCGAAGGCCACCTTCTACGTCTGGATGGCAGTCGATGACTGCATGGCATTTGCGACCCGGATGCTCGATGAGGCAGGCATTGTCGTCACGCCCGGGATCGGGTTTGGGTCCGGCGGCGAGGGGTACGTCCGGTTCGCGCTCACCCGTTCCACCGGCAGGATCCGGGAGGCGCTGGAGAGGATGGAGGAACTGGGGCTATGAACCTGCCTCCCCACCTCACGATCCGGAACGGGCGCCTTGCTATCGGCGGGATCGAGTGTTTGACCCTTGCGGAACGGTACGGGACACCCCTCTACGTGACAGACCAGGACAGGATCGTCTCGCTCTACCGCTCCTTCCGGGATGCCCTGACCTCTCGGTACCCGCGGGTCAGGATCCTGTATGCAGCAAAGGCGAACGGGAACCTCGCCATCCTCCGGGCCCTTGCACGCGAGGGTGCGGGCGCGGATGTCTTCTCCTCAGGGGAACTCCGGCTCGCCCTCGCGGCCGGGATGGCACCCGGCGACCTGCTCTTCAACGGGAGCTCGAAGAGCAGCGCAGACCTCGCTCTCGCCGTGGAGAAGGGCGTTCCTGTCTCGGTCGATTCGCCTGACGAACTCCGCCAGCTCGACAGGATATCCCGGGAAGCAGGGAAGGTCACGCGGATCGCGTTCCGCGTCAACCCTGCCCTCGACGTTCCGACGCACAGGAAGATCGCAACGGGCCTTGCCACGAGCAAGTTCGGCATTCCCCACGAGAAGATACGCGATGCCTACAGGGAAGCCCTCTCCTGCAGGGGAGTCCTGCCGGTCGGCATCCACTGCCACATAGGATCCCAGATCCTTGCCACGGAGCCTTTCGCACAGGCTGCCCGGGTGATGGCAGGAATCGTCCGCGACCTCGTCCGGATGGGTGTCCCCCTCGAGTTCATCGACCTCGGCGGGGGTCTCGGGATCCCCTACCACCACCACGATGGCGAGAGGGCCCCGACACCCGGGGAGTACGCATCCGCCATCGTCCCTCCGGTCCGGGAGGCCGCCGCTGAACTCGGCATCTCGCCCGAGATCTGGGTCGAACCCGGGCGGTTCCTCGTTGCAGACTCCACCATCCTGCTCGTCCGGGTCAACTCTGTCAAGAGGGCACACAAGAACTTCGTCAACGTGGACGCAGGGTTCAACCTCCTCGTCCGCCCGGTCATGTACGACTCCTACCACGAGGTCGTTGTCGCGGACAGGGCAGACTCCCCTCCCGCAGAGACCTTCACGGTCACGGGGCCCATCTGCGAGAGCGGCGATATCCTCGCTCATGACAGGAATCTCCCCCCAGTCGCAGCCGGAGACATCCTTGCCATACTCGACACGGGGGCGTACGGTTTCTGCATGTCCTCCCAGTACAACTCCCGGCCGCGGTGTGCCGAGGTCCTCATCCATGGGGGAGAGAGCGCCCTGATGCGGAGGGCAGAGACGGTCGATGACCTGACGGCGACGATGCAGACCCCCCCGTGGCAGGAGGAGTGAGGTGAGCGGAGTCCCGTGCAGTTCCACTATGCACTCGTGGACGACCTGCTCACCCGCGAAGAGTTCGAACGGCGGGTAGAGGAGAAGATGGAGGCGTGCGGCGACCTCGTCGACGAGGTTACCGCCGCGATGATGGTCGTGCAGGACCTCGGACGCCACCATGTCAAGATCGCCCGCCTCGGGGGACGGCAGTCGCTCTTCTCCTTCTTTGGAAAAGTCATCGCAAAGAACCCCGTCCACGAGTTCGAACGGCAGAACGGGGAGAAGGGATACGTTGCGAGCCTTATCCTCGGCGACGAGACCGGGCAGGTCCGGGCGATCCTCTGGGACGAGAAGGCAGCGGCAAGCGAGAGTATCGGGATAGGAGACGTCCTCGAGGTGATCGGGAGGCACGCCGGCAGGAACCCCGGCGAGATCACCGTGATGGCGATGCGGCCTGCCCCTGTCGAGATCGCGGGGCCCTCCGAGGTCGCACCGTACCTTTCCCCGCCGCGGCGCAGGGACATCACCGTCGCCATCGTCGCGGTGGGGGAGGCACGGAAGGTGACCCGGAAGGACGGGACCGGGGCGGAGATGGTCGACATTATCGCAAGCGACGGGAACGCGATCACCCGGATCGTCTGCTGGGCGCCCGAACTGATGGAGGGTATCGTGGAAGGCCTCTCCTTCAGGATCAGGAACGCCCTCGAGAAATACCGGAAGACCGGGCCGGAATACAGCATCGACGAGACGAGCACCGTCGAGCCTGCGGAAGAGGAGGTCGCAGTCGCGATCGACCCGCTCCGGAGCATCGCCGGGAAGGAGACCTGCTCTGTCCGCGGGACGGTCGTGTCATGCCCGCCGGCACGCTCCTTTGCGACCCGTGACGGGAGGACGTCCTTTGTCCGGACCATTCTCCTCTCGGACGGAGAATCACAGGCAAGGGCCGTTCTCTGGGGGGAGCATGCACGCATCCCCCTCCTCCCGGGCGAGGAGGTCGCCCTCTACCTCTGCGCTGTCCGGCAGGCAAAGTCAGGGGAGAGCGAGATCCACGCGGGGAGGGGGAGTCTGGTCCGGGTACTCGCCCCGCTGCACGCGAGCGAGGAGGAGATCTGCGGGGATGTCATTCTCACGGGCGGCCACACGTTCCTCGATACCGGGTCCGACTGTTACCTTGTCACCGGCGGAGACCTCCCCCACGGCCACGCCGTGAGGGCACGGGTTCTCGTGGCGGGAAAACGGGTCAGCATCCTCTCGTGGAGCGAGTACATCCCTGACAGGGACGGCCTCCTGGAGCTGTGCGGCAGGTTCGTCTCCCGGGTATCCGGGACGGATACTTTCACCCCGCATGGCCGTCAAGATATATGCAGGTGAGTGACACCCTCCATCCACAAAAGGTGAACAACCGATGAGTTCCGGACCCCTTGAGATTGAAGACCTCCCCGGCGTGGGACCCAGCACTGCCGAGAAGCTGCGAGAAGCAGGGTTTCTCACCGTCGAGAGCATCGCCACCGCATCGCCCCAGGAACTTGCCGAGACTGCCGAGATCGGTGAAGCCACGGCCAAGAAGATGATCAAGGCAGCCCGGGAGATGGTCGATCTCGGCGGCTTCCGCACGGGACGCGACGTCTTCGAGCAGAGAAAGGAAGTGAGAAAACTCAAAATGCGCGTTCCCGAGCTCGATGCCCTGCTTGGCGGCGGTCTCGAGACCCAGGCTATCACCGAGCTGTACGGAGAGTTCGGGTCCGGGAAGAGCCAGGTCGCGCACCAGGCCGCAGTCAACGTCCAGCTCCCCGAGGACGAGGGGGGCCTGATGGGATCTGCAATCTTCATCGATACGGAGAACACCTTCCGGCCGGAGCGTATCGAGCAGATGGTGCTCGGACTCGGTATCGATGCTGACCCCGAGGACTTCCTCGAGAACATCCATGTCGCGAGGGCGCACACCTCCGACCACCAGATGCTGATGATAGACAGTGCCCGCGAGAAGGCGCAGGAACTGCGTGACACGGAGAGGCCTGTCAGGCTGATCATCATCGATTCCCTCACTGCCCACTTCCGGGCCGAGTATGCAGGGCGGGGGACGCTTGCTGCACGCCAGCAGAAGCTGAACCGCCACCTCCACGACCTCTTCAGGATCGTGGACGAGCACAATGCCGTGGGGCTCGTGACAAACCAGGTCCTCTCGAACCCTGCCGTCTTCTTCGGCGACCCGACAAAACCCATTGGCGGAAACATCGTCGGCCACACGGCAACGTTCCGGATTTACCTGCGCAAGAGCAAGGGGGGCAAGAGGATTGCCCGCCTCGTCGACAGCCCCAACCTCCCCGAGGGCGAGGCTGCGTTCATGGTCGAGGAGTCGGGTCTCAAACCTGCCTGACCCACCTTCCGATCTTTTTTCCCCTCCAGCACGTGGTTTCTCCTGAGTGCGTCAGCCCGGGGACACAAGCCATAATGGTCCCCGGGGAGAACCTTCTCCTGTGTGATGGAACAACCGGAGAACCCGGGCCGCTTCCGGGGACTGATCTCTGATATCGACGGGACGATCACCGATGCACGCCGCCGGGTCCATACCGGGGCTGTCGAGCGGATCCGCAGGCTCGTCGATGCAGGCGTCTGCGTCATCCTTGCCAGCGGAAACACCGCATGTTTCATGGATGCCTTCTCGAAGATGACCGGGACGGGTGGCTTCTACATCGGGGAGAACGGCGGTATCATCCGGGCCGGGTGGGACCGGGATATTTCCGTTCTGGCAGACGGGACCGCACCGCGGAGGGCGCTCTGGGACCTGGTTACCGTGTGCAGGAAGAGAGGGATCACGATCGACCACTACAGTCTCCCGTACAGGTTCGTGGACGTTGCGTTTGCACGGACGCTGCCTGTCTCCCTCGTGGAGGAGATCGTTTCCGGCCATCCTGTCAGGGTCCTTGACACGGGCTTTGCCATCCACATCCACCCGCCGGGGGTGAGCAAGGGTGCAGCGTTCGGGAGGCTTGCCGGACTTCTGGGCATGGAACCCGCAGACTTCCTTGCCATCGGTGATGGCGAAAACGATCTCGACATGCTCGGGAAGGCAGGCAGGGGAGTCGCCGTTGCAAATGCCCATCCCGTGCTAAAGCAGCACGCGGACGAGGTGACGGAAAAAGAGTACGGGGATGGTTTCGTGGAGGCCCTGGACCGGAACTTCCCTCATTTTCTCGAGAGGTAACGGTCGACGATGATGTAGTCCTTTATGTCCTTTACGGCTTCGAAGGGGATGTAGAGCCTGTCACCCTCGGTGCGGTAACCGCTCTTATCAAAGGACTCCTCGGGGTGGACGACGAGGTCAATCACCTGGCCTGTTTCGAAGTCCACAACCAGGTTTTTTAATGTGCCGATGACCTTGCCTTCGTTTGTCACGATCTTCTTCTTGGAAAGTTTCCGGGCCAGAACTCTCGACATGAAAAAGGGTGTTGTCCTGTTCGTATATAAACCTGTTCAAAATCTTCCCGATTGAATCCGGGAAGAGCGCTGCGGGGCGCAAAATCGTAAATCAGCGGATTGGACGGGAACTTTCCCGTCCCGTCACAGGGAGGGAAAGACCTTGATGATGTCGGACTGGGTCAGTATCCCGACCGGTTTTGTCCCTTCCATCACGATGAGCCGGCCGATGTCCCTCTCCTTGAAACTCCGGATCACCTCGAAGAGCTGGACCGTGGAGGCTGCCTTCACCACGTCGGTTGTCATGACCCGGGAGACCGGTGTTGTCAGGGGCAGTTCCTCCTCGATCGCACGGGCGACATCGCTCATGGTCACGATTCCAAGGAGGTTATCCTTCTCGATGACAGGGGCTCCCCTGATACGGTGGGTATTGAAGAGATGGAGTGCATCGCTGATCCGGTCGGACCTCCTGAGGGAGATCAGGGGGCTGCTCATGTAGTACCGGATGGGCTTCTTCGGCAGGGAGATCATCTCGTAGATGGAGACAAGGAGCGTCTGGGAGACCTCGTCCCTCCCGTACACCTCGCCCCGTATCAGGAGCTTGTTGACGGGGGTTGGGCCAATCGTTATCTGGTCACCTATCTCGAAGGCCTTGACCGATCCCCTGATGGTGGCATTCGCCCGGCAGATGTCAGGGTGGCAGAGCGTCGTGAAGGCGATCTCGACGACCTTTACCCCGGGAACCTCCTCCCCGTTGCGGAATATCTTGACGGCGTATTCCTTCTCGGATATGTCAAGGTTCAGTGCCCGGTAGGCCTGGGCAGTGGGGTTATACCCGCCTCTCGGGCCGGGTATCCCGTCGACGAGCCCGATTGCTTTCAGGGCCTGCATCTGGTTCCGGACTGTCCCCGGGTTCCTGCGGATCACTTCCGCAATCTCTTCCCCCTTAACGGGGTGAGAATGCTGGTGATACAGCGAAATGAGTGTGATTAAAATGTCTTTCTGGATCAGGGACAAATCCATAATGGTTTATCACATGCATGGGCATATATAAGTTAGGTAGAACTACAGTGGAATTAGAGAGCATTCCAACGGTGCCCACCGCGGACGAGATACTCGACAGGAGTTTCCGGCGGGCGTCATCAAAGATGAAGCTCAAGAAGAACAAGGACAGGGCAAACGAGGAGTTTGTCCGGGCAGTCTCCCAGGCAATCCATGACCGTCTCGTCAGGGTCATGCAGTCCTTTCCTGAACTCGATTCTCTCCCTGCTTTTTACAGGGATATCGTGGACATCATGTGGGGGGTCGGGAGGGTCAGGAAAGCCCTCGGATCCGTGGGATGGGCCGCACGCTGGGCCCGGACGCACGGCCCCGGCCTCGCCTACCAGACGAGGAAGTCTGAATTCCCGTCCCGGATCCGGAAGAGGGCGGTTGCCCGGCTCTCGTCCGTGGTCCACCAGGTCGGAGAGGACCTCGAATTCCTCAACGAGGTGAGAAACGTCCTCCGCAAGCTCCCCCACGTCAGCGACGAGTTCACCGTTGTCGTGGCAGGGTACCCGAACGTGGGGAAATCCTCGTTCATCCGCCTCGTCTCCTCTGCAACATCGGAGGTTGCCTCCTACCCCTTCACGACGAAGGGCATCATCGTCGGGCACCGCCACGTCGGCAGGCAGAGGGTACAGTTCATCGATACGCCGGGGGTGCTCGACCGGCCCGCTGCCGAACGGAGCGGGATCGAACGCCAGGCCCTGACGGCGATGGTCAACCTTGCGTCCGTGATCCTCGTCATCCTCGATGCGAGCGAGCAGTGCGGGTACCCGCTCGAAGACCAGTTCCGGCTCCTCCACGAGATAGAGGAGATGGTCTCCGTCCCGGTGCTCCCTGTCATCAACAAGGCAGATATCACCTATTTTGACGGGTACATCAACATGTCCACCGAGACCGGCGAGGGGGTCGCAGAAGTTCTCGAGAACCTGCTCGCGTTCCGGAACAGGTCAGAAGAGAAGGGACGCGAGGTACCCGAGTAAAAACCCTGCCAGCGCTCCCCCGTTTATCGGCGGGAGACCAGCCTGTGGTCTCCCTCTCCTGACGTAGACGAGGAGGAGGCAGAGCCCTGCAACCGAGCCTGCCATGGCACCGATGGCCGGGATGGAGAGAGGCCCGATCCGTGCCACGGGCAGGAAGACATTTGCCGAGACGACAAGGATGGAGGGCATGATCATGTCTCCCATCCCGATCACGAACGCCCCCCGCTCCCCTTCCCCGAGCGGCCCGATACCTTCCCGACGGTAACTGTACCCCCTCCTCCGCGGGATGACAAAGAGGATCGGGCTCCTCGTCTCCATGACTCCCTCGGCAAGGGAGATCATGTGCTTTGTCCGGTACACCGAGATGGCGTCGTAAACGGCAAGGAGGGAGAGCAGGATGACGACAGGGATGATATCGAGTGATATCCCGAATATGGAGGCAGCACCTGACGCGATCAGGATGCCGAGGGTATCGATGACGTACCATTCCGGGTAGAGGTAGAGGACCGCCGTCGCGATCCCGGCAGAGAGGAGACTGCCCCCGGCAACGACGGAGAGGTCAGGTGTGAGGAACGCGAGGATCGCCGAGAAGATGTACACGAACGTGAAGAAGATGGACGCTCCGATGACTGCTCCGATGACCTTCCGGAACCCCATCCTGATCAGGAAGAGGAGGAAGAGGGTGAAGGCCAGCAGGATGACGATGAAGATGAAGGGGTTTGCAACCGAGGACGGGTCTTCGAAGGCAGAGAGCCCAGCCTCCTGCAGGGGGAGGGAGAGGAGGAGGGCACCTGTCTCCACGACGAGGAGCATCAGGGGCATTGCAGCGAGCGGGAGGAACTCGTTCCTGTTCATGCCAGGTTCCCCGGGATCCGGGTTAGTTTTATGCATGGTCGTTTTCCATCTACCACTATGGATGCACGGGAATACCTCGCTGATGCCCTCCTCCTTTTCGTCCTCGTGATCTCCACCCTTGTGCTCGTATTCAGTCTGAATTTTGACCTTATCAAATCGCTCGCTGCGGCCCTGATGATGATCTCCCTCGGCGGGCTGATCTTCCTCGTCCACTGGAAGGTGAGGAGGATCGAGAGGGCGCTCTCCCAGAGGGAGAGAATGATCCGGATGAACATGGAGGAGATCGCCACGAAGATGGCACAGAAGTACGAGAGCCACGTCGCACACATCGATGGAATCATCGAGGAGATCTCAAAGAGGGTGTACAGGTAGGGACTCCCTGCAGAGGAAGATGATCCGATGGGCGTTGCACTGCGGGATATCCTGGCTGATTTCAAGGATCCTGTGAGCTGGCAGGAACTGTCCGGCACAGCAGCGGTCGATGCGCACAACGCACTGTACCAGTTCCTGAGCATCATCCGGCAGCCGGACGGGACACCCCTCATGGACCAGAAGGGTCGCGTGACCTCGCACCTCTCCGGGATCCTCTTCCGGACGGCGAACATGCTCGGGAAGGGGATACGCCCCGTCTGGATCTACGATGGCCAGCCGCCGCCGTTCAAGCAGGATACGATTGCAGAGAGGAGGGCTGTCCGCGAGAAGGCGGATGAGATGTGGAAGGAGGCCCTCCTCCGGGGAGATACGGAGGAGGCCTACCGGCAGGCACGTTCTTCCTCGCGGATCGACGAGGAGATCATCGCAACATCCCGCCGGCTCCTCGAACTGCTTGGAATCCCCTGGATACAGGCCCCAAGCGAGGGCGAGGCCCAGGCTGCATACATGGTGATGCGGGGAGATGCCCGGTACGTCGTCTCCCAGGACTACGACACCCTCCTCTTCGGGGCGCCGGTGCTCGTCCGGAACCTCACCGTGAGTGGGAAGCGGAAGGTCCGCGGGAGGACGCTCTCTGTCGTGCCGGAGAGGATACTCCTCCCGGAGGTCCTCTCGGGGCTGGAGATCTCCCGGAAAGACCTGATCCGCATCGCCCTCCTCGTCGGGACGGATTTCAACCCGGGGATCCGGGGTGTCGGGGCAAAGACGGCACTCAAAATGGTCCGGAGCGGCGAGTTCGAACGTGCGATGCAGGAGAAGCAGCCCGGGGTCGACTGGGAGGAGATATTTTCCTTCTTCGAGAACCCCCCGGTAACAGACGGGTATGCCCTCCAGTGGAGACCTCCCGACAGGGAGAAGATCCTCGGGATGCTCTGCGGGGACTTCGACTTCTCCCCGGAGAGGGTCGAAAACGCACTCGGGGAGGCCAAAACAGCCGCCGGGCAGAGGACGCTCGATTCATGGTTCTGATTCCGGGGCCCGTCCCCGGTTCCGCCTCGTGCGGCAGACGGGTCAGGGCATCTTCCGCCAGACGTGGAGGAACCTCTGGAGTGCCGTGAGGTGCCCCATCACGCCGAAGACGAGCAGGAGCCACCCGAGGATGGAGAGGGAGAGGATCCTCTCCGGGAAGGCCACCGTGAGGAGCCCGGCACAGATGATCAGGACGAGCCGGTCTGCCCTGCCCAGCACCCCTCCATAGTATCTCCCCATGCCGACGGCCTGCGACTGGGTCCCCAGGTACGAGGACATGAGGACGCCCGTGAGTGCGAGGACTCCCACCTCCCAGCCGGCAGCGCCCCCGGCAAAGATACCGGTGATGATGAAGATGTCGGCATACCGGTCGATCACGTGGTCGAGGAAGTCCCCCCGGGCGCTCTCCCTCTTCTCTGCCCGGGCAAGCGCCCCGTCAAGCCCGTCGAAGAGTGCGTTGAAAGCGACAAGGACTGTTCCGAAAAGGACGTGGCCTGTCCAGAAAGCCGCACCCGCAAACGCCGCCGTGATCAGCGCAAGGACGGTGAGGGTATTGGGCGAGATCCCCGCCCTCACCGAGATTGCGATGAGGGGGGCCATGATCCGCGCCATGTGGGGCCGGAGGAACTCGAGTGTCATCCCTCACCTCCGAGGTACCGCGACCAGTCGATACCCCCTGACGAAGGGGGGATCTCCCCCTTCACGAACCCTTCGACCCTGTCCGCACAGGAGGCAGGGTCCATGTGCGTGGTATCGATCTCGAGGACACGGTCTGCCGGGAAGTTCTCGAGCGTCTCGATCAGGATGACATCGAGTGCTTCTGCCTCGCAGTTCTCGCGGATCTTTCTATCGCTGTATCCCCGGCTCCGCAGGCGTATCCCGAGGACCGGTGGCTCGCAGCGCAGGACGACGACGAGGTCGCAGGGGAGGAGGTGGGCGAGGTGGCCGACGACGAACCCCTCGACAGGCTCGAACTCGGAAGCCCACCTCTCCTCGTCGATGACGAGGGTGTCCCGCTCCCTGTCACGCGAAAGCACGTAAAGATCGACTGTATCGGCAATCTCTGTCACCGGGTACCCCCTCGCGGAGAGCACCTTCCCCGCCGCTGACTTCCCCGTGCCCGGTGTCCCGGTGATGCCTGTCATCATAGGCGGTTGATCTCTTCGAGAAAGAGGTCGATCTCCCATTCCTCTCCCATGGAGACGCGGATGTAGGTGTCTCCAAGCCCGGGGAAACTCTCGCAGGAACGGACGAGGACTCCCCGGGATGCAAGACGGGCAGCAGCATCGCAGCCTTTCATGGGAGACGTGTCGACGAGGACGAAGTTTGCGCCCGACGGGAAGACCGGGAACCTGCATTCCCGGGCGACGCGGTCGCGCAGCCTCTCCACCCGTTCCCGTGCCCGGAGGACGTGCCCGGGATCCCCGAGTGCCCCGGTTGCAGCAGCTGCAGAGACCGAGTTAAGGGAGAACGGGGTCGATGCACGCTCGTAGCAGGGGACCATCCACCCGGGGACAAAGGCATATCCGACGCGCAGGCCTGCAAGGGAGAAGGCCTTCGACATGGTCCGTCCGATGACGAGGTTATCGTACCTCTCCATCAGGGGGCGGTAGTCCTCGGCGCAGAACTCGACGTATGCGTTGTCAAGGAAGAGGATGCCGGAGATCCCGTCCAGGATCTCGGAAACGTCTGATGCAGGGGTCACCGTCCCGGTGGGGTTGTTCGGGGAACAGAGGAAGGAGACTTTTGCGTCCCCAGCCTCCCGGATAAACCGCGCCGGATCGACGGAGAAATCCCTCTCCCGTGGTATGGAAACGACCGTTGCACCCTGTCCCGTTGCTGCGAGCCCGTAGAAGGAGAACGTCGGCGTGGATATCGCGACCCTGTCGCCTGCAGAGACGAACATCCGAAGAACCGTCTCGATGACGCCATCCATCCCCACTCCCGTGACGAAGTGGTACCTGCCGTGGTAGTCCTGCAGCGCACGGACGAGGCCTGCAACCTGGTCTCCGGGATACCGGTTTGCGCCGGAGAGGGCCGAGATCCCCCGCTCGATGGCACGCGGCGGGGGCGGGTCCGGGTTCTCGTTGCTTGCAAGCCGCGCGATCCGGGTGAGTCCTGTCTTTTGGATGATCTCCCCGGGGCTTGCCGCATAGACATACCCCCCGCTCCGGTAACAGGAACGGACCAGCAAATCGCGGCGGCACTCCCGGTTCTCTCTCTCTTGGCCCAACACGTCTCTCTCTCCAGTATATGCTCTTCTTTCTAAAAAAGGCACAGTGCAGGAAGGGGAGTCTCTCCCGTTTCCCGGCGTTTCTCCTCCCCCTCTCTCCCGCTCCTGCATGCCCGATCGGGTCGCCCGTGCCTGACCGGAATGGCACGATGCGAATCACTTTATATCTTCAGTCAGAAGAACTCTCCTCTGTCAGGAGTTGAAAAAAATGAGTGAAAACCGTCTCTATACGCTCCCCGCACTTCCCTACGGGTACGGGGACCTCGCACCGAGTATCTCCGAAGAGCAGCTGCGGATCCACCATACAAAGCACCACCAGGCATACGTGACCGGTGCAAATACCCTGTACGAGAGACTGGATAAGGCACGGAAGGAGGGCAGTGACGTCGACCAGAAGGCAGTGGCAAAGGAGCTCTCCTTCCACATCGGGGGATTCCTCCTCCATGCCCTCTTCTGGGAGAACCTCGCCCCCGCCGGGAAGGGCGGCGGAGGCGTTCCCGGAGGCGCACTGGCACAGCAGATTGAAAAGGACTTTGGGTCCTTCGAGAGGTTCAAAAAGGAGTTCATCGCGGCAACAGCAGGCGTTGAGGGCTCGGGGTGGGGTGCACTCTCCTACTGCAGGAAGACCGGGCGGCTCGTCCTGATGCAGATTGAAAAGCACAACGTGAACGTCTTCCCTGCATTCCCCGTCCTGATGGTCGTGGACGCATGGGAGCACGCTTACTACATCGACTACAAGAACGACCGGGCAAAATACCTCGAGAACATCTGGAACATCATCAGCTGGAAGGCAGTCGGATCCCGGTTCGAGAACGCAAGGAAAGCCTGAAAAAAATATGCGGGGGATCCTGCGGGATCCCTCCCCTGAATTTCTCTCAGACTCTTTTCAACCCAACGGGGGCCGGTCACGGCCCTCTCATGCGGGGGTTGCGGGAACTTTTTTTTGCCCGGCGAGCACCTCTGAAAGGACATTGCAGACCTTTTTTATCTCGTCCGGCGTGATCACGAGCGGGGGCACGAGCCGGATGTTGCCATCGGCAGCACAGTTCACGAGGACTCCCCGCTCTGCACACGCTCTCTGGACCTCCCCGCACCGCTCGCCGACCGGGATCCCAATCATGAGACCTCTCACCCGTGGACTGAACCGTGCAAGACCCCTCGCAAAGAGGTCTGCCTTTGCCGGGATGGTGGGCAGGATCCCCTCGATGACCCGGATGGTCGCAAGAGCCGCGGCACATGCAAGCGGTCCTCCCGCAAACGTGCTCCCGTGCTCTCCCTTCCGGAACTCGATCCCCTCCCTCGCGAGGAGCGCCCCCATGGGGAAGCCGCTTGCGATGCCCTTGGCGAGCGTCACGATGTCGGGCCGGACACCGGTGTGCTGGATCGCGAGCCATTTCCCGGTCCTCCCCATTCCTGTCTGGACCTCGTCCACGATCATCAGTGCCCCGTGCCGGTCGCAGAGTTCCCTGACCCCCTCGAGGAACCCTTCCGGAGGGGAGATGACCCCTGCCTCCCCCTGGATCGGCTCCACGATGACGCCGGCGGTATCGCTGTCCATTGCCGATGCCAGCGCATCGAGGTCCCCGTACTCGACGAAGGTGCAGGCCGGCTCGAGGGGGAGGAACGGTTCGCGGATCGCGGGCTTGTGCGTCACGGCAAGGGACCCCATCGTCCGCCCGTGGAAACCGTGGGTGAACGCAACGAACTTCTTCCTCCCGGTCGCAAGCCGGGCAAGCTTGAGCGCACCCTCGTTTGCCTCCGCACCCGAGTTCGAGAAGAAAGCCTTTGCCATTCCGGTCAGCAGGACAAGCTTCTCGGCAAGTTCCGCCTGCCCGGGGACGTAGTACAGGTTCGAGCAGTGGATCAGCCTCTTTGCCTGCTCGCAGATCGCTCCCGTCACCACGGGGTGGCAGTGGCCCGTGCTGCAGACTGCAATCCCTGCGACGCAGTCAATGTACTCCTTCCCTGAAGAGTCCCAGACGCGGGACCCCTGTCCCCTGACAATCATGATCTCCCGGGAAAACGCCGGCATGTAGTACCGGGCATCGAGGTCCCGGAAGTCCTCTCCGGAGTTCATGGTATCAGAATTTTTCCCTTTCACGTGAATCTGTCCTTTATCTGTCCTTTCCGTCATTCGTACTCGATCGTGGCCGGCGGCTTCGGGGTGATGTCATACACCACCCGGGCGACCTCGGGTATCTCGGAGGTGATGCGCTGCGCGACCCGCTCGAGCACCTCCCAGGGGATCCTGACCGGGTCGGCGGTCATCCCGTCCCGGGAGTTGACGGCCCTGACCGCAACGATCCACCCGTGGACCCTGTTGTCCCCCTTGACCCCCGTGCCAAGGCCCACGAGTGCCGCAAAGCACTGCCAGGGGCTGAACAGGTCGACGATCTCGCTCTCCACGATCCAGTTTGCCTCCCGGACCACCGCGATACGCTCCCGCGTGACCTCTCCGATCACCCTGACGGCAAGGCCGGGGCCGGGGAACGGCATCCGGTGCTGGATCTCCGGCGGGAGACCGAGAGCCCCGGCGAGCAGACGCACCTCGTCCTTGTACAGGTCCCGGAGCGGCTCGATCACCTTCTCGAACGCGATCTCGAGCGGCATGCCACCGACGTTATGGTGACTCTTGATCCCGCCCTCGCTCTCGATCCTGTCAGGGTAGATCGTTCCCTGGAGGAGTGCGCGGGCACCGGTCCTGCGTGCTTCCCGCTCGAAGATCCGGATAAAACGTTCACCGATGACCTTGCGCTTCTCCTCCGGGTCTGTCACGCCCCGGAGTGCGGAGAAGAACTCGTCGGCTGCCGGGACGATATGGAGGTTTAAATCGCCAAAGACCTGGGATATCCGCTCAGTCTCACCCTTCCGCATCAGGCCGGTATCGACGTATATCGGTTCGAGTCGGTCACTGATCGCCCGCGCTGCGAGGGCTGCACAGACAGAACTGTCGACTCCGCCGGAGAGGGCCATGACGACCCGGCGGTCTCCTGCCTCCCTCCTGATCTCCTCGACAGCCCCCTCGATGAACTTTTCCGGGTCGATCATTTCTTCACCTCCGGGGTCTCCTTCTTCCCATTCTTCCGGGCACATGCCCGGACAAAGCCAAGGAAGGGGGGCGAGGGGCGTGTCGGCCGTGAACGGAACTCGGGGTGGAACTGGGTCGCCATGAAGAACGGGTGGTCGGGCAGTTCAAGGACTTCCATCCGGTTCTCGGAGAACCCGGAGAAGACGAGCCCTGCCTTCTCGAGGTCCGGTATGTAGCGGGGATTCACCTCGTACCTGTGCCGGTGCCTCTCGGTTATCTCCTGCTGCCCGTAGATCCTCCCGGCGAGCGTGCTTTTCTTCAGCGTTATCCGTGCGTCTCCAAGGCGCATCGTTCCCCCGAGTCCCGCCACCTTCTCCTGTTCGGGGAGGATGGCGATCACGTGCCTGCCCTCGCCCATCTCTGCGCTCGTTGCGTCCTCCCACCCGAGAACGTTGCGGGCGTACTCGACCACCGCCAGCTGGAAGCCAAGGCAGAGTCCGAGGAAAGGCACATTCTTCTCCCGTGCCCACCTGATGGCCGCGATCTTCCCCTCGATCCCGCGTTTCCCAAATCCGCCGGGCACGAGGACACCGTCGAAATCGGCAAGCTGTGCGGGTTCGTACCTCTCCGCGTCGAGCCACGTGATGACGACCTCGGTGGAGAGGGCGCGTCCCGCGTGCTTGAGGGCCTCCTTGATGCTCATGTACACGTCCTCGATGCCGTACTTGCTCACAATCGCAACGCTTGCCCGCTGCGTGTATTCCCTGCTCACGATCCGGTACCATTCCGTGTCGGCCGGTCTCTTCTGGAGGGCCAGGTGATCGATGAGTGCATCGGCGAGTCCCTCTTTCTCGAGTTCCATCGGGACCTGGTAGATATCGGGGACTGTTGCGGCGCTGATGACGCAGCGTGCGGGAAGGTCGCAGAACGCCGATATCTTCCTCTTCGTGTGCGTCCCGATCGGCCGCTCGCTCCTGCCGACGATGATGTCAGCATGGAGACCGAGCTCGCGCAGGGCCTTGACCGAGTGCTGGGTCGGCTTGGTCTTGAGATCCCCCATCGTGTCCTCGGGAATCAGCGTCACGTGGATGATGACCATGTCCTGCGGCGGGAGTTCTCCCCTCATCTGCCTGACCGCCTCGAGGAACGGCATGCTCTCGATGTCCCCGACCGTTCCCCCGATCTCCACGAGGCAGATCTCTGCAGGAGGCTGCCCGGGGATCTCCCTTGCCGCTGCAGTCCTGATGCACGCCTTTATCTCATCGGTGATGTGCGGGATGATCTGGACCGTCTCCCCGAGGAAGTCCCCGCGCCGCTCCTTCTCGATCACCGTGCGGTACACCTTTCCGGTGGTGATGTTGTGCGCGGAGGAGAGATCGATGTCAAGGAACCGCTCGTAGTTCCCGAGGTCGAGGTCGACCTCGCTCCCGTCTGACAGGACGAAGACCTCCCCGTGCTGCCCGGGGTTCATCGTCCCTGCGTCGATATTTAAATACGGGTCGATCTTGACCGCCGTGACCGCATACCCCCTGCTCTTGAGTATCCGACCGACCGATGCCGCAGTGATCCCCTTCCCGAGACCACTCATGACCCCGCCTGTGATAAAAATGAATTTCAATCGATCCCCTCTTCCGGACTCTTCCCGGGAGTTATCCCCGCAGAGAGAGGTGAATCATCCCGTATTTTGTCCCCGCTGCATTTTTGCCGGGATTCCGGGACTGCCCCCTCCCCTGCAGGGAGGCCCACCCTGTCACATGTACCTATGATCTGTCCGGAGAAAAAGAGATAGGAGTCCCGAAACCCGGGCGGAGGGCACACCATCTCCGGATGCCATCCCGCGGGAGGCCTGTTTTGGAAAGACCCAGAGACCCTCTCCCGGCAGCCGGGGTGTTCATTCTCTTTTTTCCTCTTTCTTCCCTCCGGGCGCCCTGCTGATGATGAATGAGGCGATGCTCCGCGAGAGGACAGGGCCGCCGGGATTCCCCCTCCTGACCTCCCCCGTAGCAAAGACAACCCTCCTGCCTTTCCTTGCCACCTCACCCGTGGCAAAGAGGGTCCCCTCCCTTGCGCCGCCAAGGAACTCCGTGGTCTCAGAGATGGTTGCAATCGTCTCGCCGGGGGCAAGCATCGGGTATATCGCAAGCACCATCGCTTCGTCCGCGAGCGCGCAGAATATGCCGCCCTGGAGCCACCCCTCGCCGTTCATCATGTCGGGCCGGACATCCATGCGGAGGACTGCCCTCCCTTCGCCTGCCTCTGCAAGATCGATGCCCATGAGGGCAAAGAAGGGGTTTGCACTCCTCCCCATCGTTTTCAGCCGTTCGATATAGCTCATGCAGCAATGGTTTTGCCACCACCGGAGATGATAGTTGGTGATCGGACGCAGAACCCGCCATGATTATCCGGTCAGCCCGCCAATTCTTCCGGCATGGAGCACGAAGAAAGGGAGATGCTCGCAGACCTGATCTGGCTGCAGGCAGTGATCGCGACCGAGCTGATCCAGATAACGGAGAATACCTCGTCCCTGCTCCGAAAGGCTCCCCCGCCGCAGACCTGCATCGAGCAGCACCAGCGCCTCCGCGAGCACGCCCTTGCCATCGCAGAGCGCTACAGGCCGGGGTCCGGGTTGCGGGAACACCTCGCCGGGCATGCATGAGGGACCGGGCACCGCAGGACATCCGGGAGAGGAGATCCTTTCATTGAGAGAAGAGATACCGGGGAGGAGTGCCCCTCCTTTTGCGCTGGTCATCCCGGCATACAACGAGGCGGAAAGGATTCCACGACTGCTGGAGCAGATCGCGGGTGCAGAAGGCGAGTTCATCTTCGTGTGCGAGGGAGACGATGCAACGCCGGAGATCCTCGGGGAGTTCGCACGGGATCACCCGCAGATGAACGTCTGCTGCCTCCACCGTTCCGGACGCCTCGGGAAGGGCGGTGCCCTCAGGGAGGGCATGGCCATTGCATCCTCGCCCCTCGTGGGTTACATGGACGCCGATGCATCGACGTCGTTTGCCCAGATGCGGGAACTCTTCGCCCTCATCGACGGGGCCGATGCCGTGGTCGGATCCCGCTGGATTGAGGGGGCGATCCTCGAGAGGCCCCAGGGATTCTTCCGGCGGCTCGAGAGCCGCATCTTCAATGTGTCGTCAGGCT
>JGI11944J13513_1000087_pt1 | contig 96268 bp, 105 predicted proteins | sample TerdegcoTASludge_FD_13513 | JGI IMG/M metagenome (IMG submission 13513) | reverse complement strand
ATCGCATAATGGGATTGTAGCTCAGTCGGTTAGAGCGTCTCTCTGATAAGGAGAAGGTCGGTGGTTCAACTCCACCCAATCCCATATAATGGGGGTATAGCTCAGTTGGGAGAGCATCTGCCTTGCAAGCAGAGGGTCAGGAGTTCAAATCTCCTTACCTCCATTTTTTTATCGCATAAATGCATCAAAACATTTGCATAGTAAAAGAAATGGTAGAATTTAGGTAGAAGGAAAGCCGAATTAAAGAAAGCTGAGGTAATCGAAGCCGAGAAGGAAGGGGCAAGGAAGAAAGGGTCAATAGTGGATGCCTAGGCACTGATTGCGAAGAAGGTCGTGGCAAGCTGCGAAAAGGCTCGGGTAGCTGCAAGCAAGCGATGATCCGGGCATTACCGAATGGGGCAACCCATCTTTTGCTGAACAAGCGAAAGATATACCCGAAAGGGTAGGCGCTAGCGGGCGAATTGAAACATCTTAGTAGCCTGAGGAAAAGAAATCAAAATGAGATTCCCAAAGTAGTGGTGAGCGAAATGGGAGGAGCCTAAACCGAATGAGTGTTAAAGGGTCGTACCGTTGCTTATTCGGGGTTGCAGCCTTTCACATATAAGCATACGACTGCTTATGTACAGCAGGTACATTATAGAGGAACAACATGGGAAGGTTGACCGAAGGGGGTGAAAGTCCCGTACTCGAAATAATGTATAGGCTGTAAGTGAAAAGGCTAAGTACCATGGGACACGTGAAATCCTGTGGGAAGCTGGGTGGACCATCATCCAAGGCTAAATATAAATCAGTGACCGATAGTGAACGAGTACCGTGAGGGAAAGGTGAAAAGAACCCCGGAAGGGGAGTGAAATAGAACCTGAAACTATTGACTTACAAGCTGTAGGAGCCGAAGTTATCGAAAGGTAATTTTGGTGACTGCGTGCCTTTTGCATAATGAGCCGGCGAGTTATTCTATCGTGCGAGGTTAAGGGGTAGTAGCCCTGAAGCCAGAGGGAAACCGAGTCTGAAAAGGGCGAACAAGTACGGTGGAATAGACCCGAAGCCGCGTGATCTATCCATGAGCAGGTTGAAGCGTGGGTAATACCATGTGGAGGACCGAACCGGTTATGGTTAAAAACATATCGGATGACTTGTGGATAGGGGTGAAAGGCTAAACAAACGTGGCGATAGCTGGTTCTCCTCGAAATGCCTTTAGGGGCAGCCTTACGAACTATCTACATGTAGTAGAGCACTAGAAGGGCTAGGGCGGAGGAATCCGTACCAAACCCTACTAAACTCCGAAGGCGTGTAGAACTATCGTAGGAGTGAGACTGCGGGGGATAAGCTTCGTAGTCGAAAGGGAAAGAGCCCAGACCGTTATCTAAGGTCTCAAAACCATTGCTAAGTGGGAAAGGATGTGCTTGTGCCAAGACAGCCAGGAGGTTTGCTCAGAAGCAGCAATCCTTAAAAGAGTGCGTAATAGCTCACTGGTCGAGCATGGGTGCGCCGAAGATACAACGGGGCTTAAGCAATGTACCGAAGGTACGGATTTACCCTTCGTGGAGTGAAGGGTAAGTGGTAGAGGAGCGTTCTGGAAGCTGATGAAGGTGAGTTGTAAGACTTACTGGAGGCAACAGAAGTGAGAATGCCGGCATGAGTAGCGATAAAGCAGATGAGAAATCTGCTCGCCGTAAGTCCAAGGATTCCTGGGTAAAGTAGATCTTCCCAGGGTTAGTCGGGTCCTAAGGTGAGGCCGAAAGGCGTAGCTGATGGAAAACAGGTTAATATTCCTGTACCAATGAATAACCGTTACTACCGATGCGGTGACGCAGAGGGTGAAGCCAAGCAGGCTGATGGATGCCTGTCTAACTTTGTAGGGGTTGCATGAGGAAAATCCTTGTGCAGCAAATCCCTGATGAAGGACGGGGACTGTGCAGCGATGCATGGGAACTTGGTGGAGCTGGGCTGCCGAGAAATAGCTGCTAAGGGAGGTTATTTATTGCCCGTACCGTAAACCGACACAGGTGGACGAGGGTAGTACCCAAAGGCGCACAAGAGAACCCCTGTTAAGGAACTCGGCAAAATGCACGTGTAACTTCGGGATAAGCGTGGCCCTGATTAGGTGATGTGGGAAAAGCAAAGCTGAAAGGGGTTGCAAAAAAGAGGCTCTGGCGACTGTTTACCAAAAACACAGATCTCTGCGAAGACCAAAGTCGACGTATAGGGATTGAGACCTGCCCGGTGCCAGAAGGTTAAAGGAGGGGGTCAATCGGGGTAACCTGATGAAGCTCTTGACTGAAGCCCTGGTAAACGGCGGCTGTAACTATAACAGTCCTAAGGTAGCGAAATTCCTTGTCGGGTAAGTTCCGACCTGCATGAATGGTATAACGACTGGAGCGCTGTCTCAACAGGGGACTTGGTGAAATTGAAGTATCGGTGCAAATACCGATTACCCGCAGCTAGACGGAAAGACCCTGTGAACCTTTACTGTACCCTGGCATTGTATTCTGGCACATTATGTGTAGGATAGGTGGGAGGCTATGAAGCGTGGGCGCCAGCTTGCGTGGAGCCGTCCTTGAAATACCACCCTTAATGTGTCGGAATACTAACAAGAGCTGTGTAAGCTTTTAGACAGTGTCAGGCGGGCAGTTTGACTGGGGCGGTCACCTCCCAAAGTGTAACGGAGGTGTACGAAGGTTCCCTCGAGCTGTATAGAAATCAGCTGAACGAGCGTAAAGGTAAAAGGGAGCTTGACTGCGAGAGAGACATCTCGAGCAGAGACGAAAGTCGGTCTTAGTGATCCGGTGGTTTTTGAATGGAAAAGCCATCGCTTAACGGACAAAAGGTACTCCGGGGATAACAGGCTGATACCGCCCAAGAGTTCACATCGACGGCGGTGTTTGGCACCTCGATGTCGGCTCAACTCATCCTGGGGCTGAAGTCGGTCCCAAGGGTTCGGCTGTTCGCCGATTAAAGAGTTACGTGAGCTGGGTTCAGAACGTCGTGAGACAGTTCGGTCCCTATCTACTGTGGGCGTTGGATATTTGAGGGGAGCTGTTCCTAGTACGAGAGGACCGGAATGGACGTGCCTCTGGTGCACCAGTTGTCGTGCCAACGGCACAGCTGGGTAGCTATGCACGGAAGGGATAACCACTGAAAGCATCTAAGTGGGAAGCCTCCCCCAAGATTAGATATCCCTTAAGGTTCCAGGTAGACTACCTGGTTGATAGGTCGCAGGTGTAAGTACAGTAATGTATTCAGCCGAGCGATACTAATAAACCGTTTGACTTGCCCCTTTCTTCTTGGTATTGATACCAAAGCTTTCTTCTTTGGTTTTCCTTATACTTTGAATCTACCTTCTTTTCTTTGCACATCCGATTGGGTTTTCATAAACTCCAGTCATGTGCAGATAAAATAGTCAAGCCTGGTGACCATAGCACCGTGGAAACACCTGATCCCATCCCGAACTCAGAAGTTAAGCACGGTAGCGCCTATGATACTGCAAGGGAGACCTTGTGGAAAAGTCGGTCGTTGCCAGGCTTTTTTTGATTTAAATCAATAGATAAATTTAAAAATAGATTTGATTAAAATAAGATTTATAGTCAACTAGAAAAATTAAAAGTGAAAATATTACAAATAATTAAAAGAAATATTGCGATAAATAGACAATTAATGTAAGAAAATTAATTTATGAATTATGGATAAAAATTTTTTCTATAAAAAAATAAAAAGCTAAAAATAAAAGTTAATATTAAAGATTATATTAATGCTAAGATTAAATTAATTATTGAAGATATAATTAAATTAGCCAAAAAAATGCAAAATAAATTAAAATATAAATTATAAAAACTATTATTAATTTATTTATTTTGATACTATAAAGATATTTCCATCAGCATCAATATCAATATTAGGTGAAGAATTAAAATTATCTTTATAAATCTGATTTGTTAACAATTTTAAAAACGGAATGGATCTTTTACTTAAATCAAGTCTTGGGTTTTTACTTGATAGATCAATTGGAATTATTTTTCCTCTTAGGAATTGATTGGTATTTAAATCATAATTACATTGAAAAATAGAAGAAAGTGAAAGTTCACCTTTTACAGACAAACCACCAGAAACAACGAAATTTCCTAGGGAATATGCTATGAATTTTCCTTTATACAATTCAAATCCTCTAAGTATATGAGGTCCTGAACCTAAAACTAAATCAGCTCCTGCATCAATTACTGCATGAGCAAAAGCAAAGATATTACCCCTATTTTCATTTCCAAAATATTCTGTTTTATTATAAACAAATTTTGCATTTTGACCCTCAGTTCCTCCATGAAAGAAGACGATAACAAAATCATTATCTTCTTTTACCTTTTTAACAAAATAAGAAGAAAAATTGATATCCCTTAAATCATTAAATTTTGAACTATAATAAAACCCTATTATAGCAATTTTTTTGTTACCTCGGATAAACTTTGTGACATTATTTTTTAATCCTATTGGTTCTATTTGAACTTTTTTTAAGTAGTTCAAAGTGTCATTAAATCCTTTCTCACCATAATCGAAAGAATGATTATTCGAAACTAAGACTCCATGAAAATTCAAGTACTTCAATATTTTTGGTGTAATTTCTGGTGAAAATTTAAATGCGAACATTTTTGAAGAGGAACTATTTTTTGTTGAAACTGTTGAGTTTGTTATAGGACCTTCGAGATTCCCAAGATTTAAATCTGAATTAAAATAATTTATAAGTTCTGAAAAATGATTTTGCCAATTTTCAAAATAATAAGGGAAAACCATATCTCCAACAGCAGTAATTGAAATAACTTCGCTCGACTGTAATGAAGAGGAACAAAAAATAAGTGTAAAACAAATTAATAAGAACATCCCTATTAAAAATTTGACTTTTTTAATATCTGAATAGTTGCAATTTTGCTTATTTTTGTACAACATAGTAGTCCTTTGTTAATATCATATATATTTATTCAATTAAGACAATTTAAGTAAATAGAATTTTATTTTTAATCAATACAAAAAAGATAATTATTGATAATTATGGCGTATAAAATCAATAAAATCAATGAAAATTTGACAATTAAAGAATTTTAAATAAAATAAAAAAAATTATTAAAATTATAATTCTATTTTTTAATATTTCGAAATACAATATTGAGAGTTTTATTGGAGTAGTAAATATATTTCAATTATTCAAGATAAAAGGGGATATTTTAATGGAATGGTGTACTGCTCAAAACCAGGTGATCCGTTCAAGAAATGAAATACCTTATAGAGAATTAAATGAATTTCAAAAAGAAATTTCAGATTATTTAGATAGAAATTTTAGATTGATAGCATTTGATGTTATTAACTTAAAAGAAAATGAAGATAAAAATATTAGAAATTTAATAGCTATTTTATCAAATGATGATCATTCAAACTTAAAAGTTGCTACAACAGAAATAGATATTAGAGAAAAAGTACCATCTCTTTCATTAAAATATCCTTCTTTTGCTATATTTGAAAGGATTTTAGCAGAAGAACATGGTATAGATTTCAAAGAGCATCCATATTTAAAACCTATGAGAGATATTAATTTTCCATTTATCTATCCTTTATCTAAAGAACTTCATCAAGTTGGAGTGGGACCTGTTCATGCTGGTATAATTGAACCTGGTCATTTTAGATTCACATGCGAAGGAGAAAAAGTATTATCTTTAGAAATTTCATTGGGTTATCAAAAAAGGGGAGTAAAACAGCTTTTATTAAAGTATCTTAAGGAAAAACAACCATTGACCAAAATATTTGCATTAGCAGAAAGTATTGTGGGTGATTCATCTGTTGCTTATGCTCATCTTTTTTCTATAATTATCGAATCCCTCGCTAATATTTTTCCAGATAAAAGAGATCTCGCTATAAGGGGTATCTTTTCTGAGATGGAAAGAATAGCAATGCATATTGCAGATTTATCTGCTATAGCAAATGATGTCGCTTATTTATCTACTTCTGCATTTTTACAAGCATTAAGAACACAAATTATCAACAATCTTCTTGCTATTTGTGGCAGCAGATTTGGAAGAAATTTTTTTGGTATAGGTACAAATAGATTAGATTTTGATGCTGATACCATAGAAAATATGAGAAAAAATCTCATAGATGTTCGCAATTCTTTTATAAATATTTGTGATGATTTTTTTTCAAATGCAATGATTATCGCTAGGCTGGAAAATACTTCTATATTTACTAAAGAATATGCAAAAATTTTAGGTCAGGTTGGAATATCTGCAAAAGCTTCTGGGCTTCCGATAGATGCAAGATCAAATCATCCTTATGGTATTTATAGAAATTTCCCAATTTATCCTTACACATTAAAAAATGGAGATGTTTATTCTAGAGCTTTTATTAGATACATTGAGGTTCAGCAATCTATTAAATTCATACTTGAGGTACTGGATTACTTCCCAGTAAAAGAGAAAAATGATTTTGATAAACCTATTTTAAAAATGCCAGAACTTATGAAAGATTCTTTTTGTATCAATATTGTAGAAGGCTTTAGAGGAGAGATAGCATCATTTGTCACGACAGACTCTAAAAAAGATATCTTAGATATAATAATAGTAGATCCATCTGTTCACAATTGGTATGGATTATCAGTTGCCATGAGAAATTCAGCAATTTCTGATTTTCCAGTGACAAATAAGAGTTTTAATCTCTCATATTGTGGGAATGATATGTAAGTAATTAAAAGGAAGGGATAAAAATGTCTTCTTTATTTAAATCAAGGTTAAAGCATGGTTATCAAGCAATAAAATCTGTTGAGCAGGCAAAGATAAATGAAAGATATAGGGGTTTTCCAAAAATACTTACAGATATTACATCAGAAGAATTGATGAGAAAACTAGTATCAATTTGTCCTACCGAAGCTATTAATAATAATCCACTTTCCATAGATCTTGGGAAGTGCATATTTTGTGGAGCATGTGAAGATTTCATAGAAGATAGTCCAATAAAATTTACTAACAATCATAAAATCTTTGCCTTTAATAGAGAACAACTTATTGTCACTTCTGAAATAGATCAAGATTATTTTAAAAGACTTAAACCAAATATAGAGATAGAAAAACTATTTAAAAGATCCTTTAAAATAAGAAATGTAAGTGCTGGTGGCTGTAATGGGTGTGAGCTTGAACTTTCAGCATCCTTTAATGTAAATTTTGATGCTGCAAGATTTGGTATAGATATTGTTGCCTCCCCAAGGCATGCAGATGCAATGGTTATAACTGGTCCTATAACTAAAAATATGCAAATTGCTACATTAAGAACTTGGGAAGCAATGGCAGAGCCAAAGGTATGTATTTTATTTGGTAGTTGTGCAATAAGTGGAGGTATTTTTCATCAATCTAATGAACTTGCAAGAGAAATTCTAAGTAATTTTAACACATTATTATATATACCTGGATGCCCTGTTCATCCATTGACATTTATTGCAGCTGTAAAAAGATTGATTGGTTGGGGGGATGATGAACCTTAGTGTAGTAGAAGTCGCAGATTTACTTCAAATTCCAAAATCAAAAATACTAAAACTTGCTGAAACCTCAAAAATTCCTGCATACAAGATAAATGGACAGTATTTATTCTCATTATCTGAACTAATTGAATGGTCCCTAATAAATCATAATTATATTTTTCCTCAAATGGTTGAACATGCATTAAATGAATTTAATATGAACTTCATTGTTTTATTTGAAAGAGGGAACCTTGTCTATGATATAGTAAATTCTAATAGCCCAAAGGAATATGATAATCTTATGAAAAATATTGCTATACCTCAAAGCACTAGGTTAGAAGATATAGAAAGAACATTAAAAGTTAAAAATAGTTTAACAATAGCTTGTTTGAAAACATCTTATGCTGCTTTACATCCAAGAAATCCATTATTTTGTCTTCATAAAGAGGAATCGATTTCAATCGTAAATTTTCAGAAATCTTTTGAAATTGATGATACAAGAAGATCAAAAGTCAATACAGTATTTATAAATTTCAATGCTAATGCTGCAAGACATTTGCTTTGTCGACTTATAATATCTTATCTATGTCAAAGTATAGATATGGCAATATTATTAGAAAAAAAAGAAGAAAAAAATAAATTTATCGATCTTGCTAAACAAATTATAAATAAATGAAAACCGAAGTTTAATATATTTGCAAGGAATAAAGATGATAATTTTTTATTTTAGTATAATTATCCTAATTTTTGGAACATTTGTATCTTTTTTATTCAAAAAAAATATAAAACTTATTATTTTTAGCGGATTTCTCATATTGACTTCACTTATATTTTTGGTTATTTCCTCCATTAATTTTATAAACAATAATTTCCCCACATTAAACTTCTTAAATTTAAATCGGCTAATTAGCCAAACAAATACTGGAAATTTAGACTACTTTTCAATATTTTCTAATTTAAATTTTGAAATAACCAGTATTGGTTTGTTTTTCATATTTGTTTTATCGGTAGTATCTTTTTGTATAGCTCTATATATGCCTTATTATATAAGATCACATCTTATCAATCAACCTCAACTAAATTTTCATCTATTCAATTTCTCGCTACTTCTATCTTCTATAGTTTTACTTCTTCTTACTTCAAATTTACTTATTTTTCTAATATTATGGGAAATTATGGGAATTTCTTCATTCTTCTGTATATTCTTCGATGGTCAGAAATCCAAAACTATAAATGCAGCTATTTTGTACATAGTTATGATGCATATAAGCTTCTTGTTAATATTAATTGGGACAATAATATGTTATAATCATGTCGGCTCTTTTTCTTTTGAAAAAATCCAGCTTTATTTTCAACAAGCAAATAGTTTGGATTTAAATACTGACTTAAATAAAGTAAAACTATTGCTATTCTCTATTTTTACAGTCGGTTTTATTATAAAACTTGGTATATTCCCTTTTCATTTTTGGCTTCCTGAAGCCCACCCAGCTTCACCTTCTCATATTTCGTCTTTTATGTCCTCTATAGTTATAAAAACTGGGATTTATGGTCTATTTATAACATTAAATTTAATTGGTCTACCTACATTAACTTTTGCAAAAATTATAATTTTTATAGGTCTTATTTCTGCGCTCATTGGAATAATTAATGCTGCTTCTCAGACACAGATAAAGAAGTTTTTAGCATATTCATCTGTAGAAAACGCTGGAATTTTATTGTTTTTATTTGGTTCTTCAATCTATGGCTTAATTAACAATAGTTTCTTTTTGTATTTATCTTCCATTTTAGCAATTTTTATATATTTATTGAATCATGCTTTTTCTAAATCCTCTGCATTTTTAAGTGCTGGTGTTATTATTAATGAAACCAAAAATGATGATTTAAACTTGCTCGGGGGGCTTGTTCACTATTATAAAGACTTGACAGGAGCCAATTTAATTTCAAGCATTTCATTATCCGCACTTCCACCTTTTGGAAATTTCATAGGCGAACTTCTTATTCTAATCGCTTACGCAAATTATATAACTAATTATGGCTTTTCTATCATACCTTTTTTTGTATTTTTATTTATAGGTTTGATAGGTGGTATAACTCTTCTAGGATTCACCAAATATTTTGCTACTGGATTCTTAGGTAAATTTAGAGGAAAAAGCGACATAAAAAAAAGAAAACTTGATGTTTTTTTAACCTTTTCCTTATATATACAATTGATATTTGCATTGATTTTTTCTTCCAGCTTTTTTTATAACTTCTATTTCAAAATAATTAAAGAACTTTCAGAAAAATTTTCTTTTTTAAGTGGAAATTTTATTCTTGAAGCTGAGATGTTAGCTATTAATAAGATATTTAATTCATTTTATAAAATCACTATTCTTTTTCTGGCCCTTTTTATAGTGTTTTGGCTATTATATAGTCTTATAAAATTAAAGAGAGAAAAAACATGGAGTTGTGGATTCATTTCAAAATCGAATGATAATTTTCAGTATACGGCCAATTCTTTTGTTGAACCTTATATATCTGTTTTCAAACCTTTAGTAGGTATAAAAGTCAAGAAGAAAGAAAAAGAAATGGTTTTTATAGAAGATTCATATATTGAAACAGAACATCAAGATATAGTTCAAAAAAATTTTATTAATCCTATAATTGAAAAAATTAATTATTTCTTTGAGAAATTATCATTTATTCAAAGTGGCAGGACACAAGACTATATACTTTATGGTTTAATATTTCTCATAATAATAATCATAATAACTCTTATAAGGTATATATAAAGTGGAGGAAAGGTTGAAAGAATTTATTTATTTTTTATTAAAAATAATTTTGATAATTTTTAGCCCTCCTTTAATGATAGGCATAATAAATAGAGTAAAAGCAATTTGGGCTGGTAAATATGGTCAAAGTATCTTACAACCGTTTTATGATATAATCAAACTTCTAAGAAAAAAAACAATTCGTAGTAATACATCCAGCTTTGTTACGACATTTGCACTACCTTTACAGTTCGTTTCCAATCTCATAGCTCTTTTATTAATCCCTTTTGGTAAAATAAAACCATTTATATCATTTGAAGGAGACTTTTTTTTCTTCATTGGGCTTTTAGGATTATCTACATTCTGTCAGATAATTATGGCAATGGAATCAGCTGGTTCTTTTCAGGGAATGGGCGCAAGTAGAGAAATCAATTTTTCAATTTTTATAGAACCTGCTATTATTCTTCTATTTAGCTCAATGATATTTTATACTAAAAGTTATTCGATGAATAAAATGTTAATGGAATTTGGATTTTTATCTTTAGAAAAGATAATGGTAGGAGTAATCCTTGGAATTTCATTCTTCTTATTGATATTGATTGAAGGTAAAAGAATTCCGATAGATGATCCTGCAACTCACTTAGAACTCACTATGATACATGAAGCCATGATTCTAGATTTGAGTGGGAAAGATTTGGCTATAGCTATATATTCTGGTTATTTAAGAATATTTATCTTTTCTTTAATAACATCAAATATATTTATTCCTACATTTATTTCAACCAATTTAAGCATATTGTTTTTGATTTTAATAATAATGTTTATATCAATAGTTGTTGGTGCTATTGAATCTTTATTTCCAAGAGTCAGGATGAATCATATACCAGATTTTATGCTTCTAGTTTTATCTTTAAGTGTCATAATAATAGCCTTGATGTTTACAATGAATACTTAAAAGGAATTCAAAATGATAGAAGTTCTTTTAATAATTTTTAGCATCTCTCTTTTGGCTCTTTCATTAACCACAATGGTAGATTCATATGTAAGAAACTTGATATATCAAGCAATAATTATATTTTTCATAACTTTATTTAATCATGAGGCTAAAAATCTAGGTACTGTAATTTTTATACTGCTTGAAACCTTAATTATCAAAGGAATACTTGTCCCATACATTCTTTTTAGAAATATTAAAGAAAATGAAATAGTTAGAGAAGTTCAACCAAATACACCTCAGTACCTTTCGATTCTTTTAATGTCCTTAATCTTGATCTTTGGTTTTGTCATTACATTCTGGTTTAATAAACATATCAATAATGTCAATTCAATGCAATTTGGTATATCTATATCGACGATTCTTGCTGGTTTGTTTTTAATATTGGTAAGAAAACAACTTATAACTCATGTAATAGGATATATGGTGATTGAAAACGGAACTTTTTTACTCTCTTTGACTGTTATCAAAAACCTTCCTTTACTTGTCGCTTTAGGAATTTCACTTGATATATTGATGGGAATCCTTCTAGCTGGAATTCTTATAAATCATATTAAAACAGAGTTTAATAAGGAAGAAGGGATAGATAGTCTTACTTCCTTGAAGGATTAATGTCTTTACATGAATTATTGAAGTTTCAATTATGGATATGGGAGTTTAAAGTGTTTGAAACTTTTATTATTTTAAGTTTATTAATTTCCTTACTTATTCTTATTTTAAGAAATAATACTGTTAACTATATTCTTCTTTTATTTTATGGTGTATTTCAGTTAGTATTTACCTTTTTTGTAGTAAAATCATTTTTTAAAAATACTCAATCTTCCAGCTTTTTCTTGATTTTTGATTCAAAAATTTTAGATAGATTTATATATGCAGATAAATATACCATTTTCTTTATTATAATAACCTCAATACTATTTTTTATAAGTTCATTTTCTTCCATTAATAAAGTTCTCTTCATGAAAGAGAAGAATTTTTCACTCTATTGTGCATTTTTGATTCTCTTTTTTGTATCATTATTTGGAGTTATTTCAGCTCAGAACTTGATAGTAATGTGGGTCTTTGTAGAAGCTACAACATTGACAAGTGGAGTCTTAATTTATCAAGATAAGACAAGGCATTCCCTTGAAGCAGCTTGGAAATATCTGTTTATATGTTCAATAGGTATTGCTCTTTCATTTGTTGGTATTGTTTTTCTTTCACTTGCTTTTAATACTTCTTCTCTTTCCTTTAATGATCTTCTTCCCCTAAGTAAAAAAGCAAATCCTTTTTGGTTAGAACTTGGTTTTGGTTTTATATTAATAGGTTTTGGAACTAAAGCTGGACTTGCTCCTACTCATGCCTGGCTTCCAGATGCTCATTCTGAGGCACCATCTCAAGTATCAGCTTTGCTTTCTGGTGCATTATTAAATACAGCATTGCTTGGTATAATAAGAGTTTTAAATATATTACCAATTCAAGTTAAAAATATTTGTAGGATATATCTTTTAATCATGGGAATAATTTCATTATTAGTTTCATCTATTTATATGCTAAAAAGTGAAAATTATAAAAGACTTTTAGCTTATTCCTCAATTGAAAATTTAGGACTTATATCTATAGGATTATCTTTGGGAGGTATTGCTTCCTATTCATCCTACCTTCTTATAATATCTCATAGTTTAACTAAAGCTTCCTTATTCATAGTATCAGGAGTTATTAAAGATATTTATCATACTACAGAGACTAAAAGAGTTAATAATCTATTAAAATTTATTCCTTTTGCAGCCAGTACATTAGCTTTAGGATTCTTAAGTATCATGGGTTTCCCAATCTTTCTTTCTTTTTTTTCCGAGATTAAACTATTTTACTTTCTAATAACAAATCAAAAATGGTTATTGCTTATAACTGTTTTATTTTTATTATTGGTAATACTATTTGCATTATCCAAAAATATATTTAATATGATATTTGCAGCGGAAGGGAAATATAAGGCTTCAGAATTGATAAGGTTAAAGGTGAAAAAGTTAAACACTGTTAATAATATTCAAATCTTTGGAGCATTTTTTCTTATAGCTTTAGCTTTATTATTAGGTATCTATTTCCCTAGTCAGTTTAAGGAATTCATATTGTCTCTTGTTTCCTCTATGTAATATAAGACTTAAATATAAGTAGTAGGTGGGTTTTTATGGGTAAAAAGAAGAATAAAAAGTTGGAAAAAGTGAGAAACTTGAAAAGCTTTTCAAAAGAAAAACCAAAAGATAAAAAAGATGAAAAAAACGAAAATGAAAAGAAAGATAGTTTGCTTTTGTTTTTAAGAGACGCTGTAATAATCGTTGTTATTTTTATTTTATTTATTCAACCTCTTATTATATCTAGTTATACTATACCTACAGCATCGATGGATCCAACAATACCTCCTGGTACAAGACTCATAGGCTTACCCATAGTCTATGGTGGATTTTTATTTTGGACAAAGATAAAAATGCCATCTCTTAAAAAAATTAATAGATTTGATATTGTAATTTTCAAGCATCCAGATTCCAAAATAAAAACTCCTTATGTTAAAAGGGTTATAGGACTTCCAGGGGATACAGTTTATGTAGATGGGAAAAATGTCTATATAAATGGACAAAAGATATTTGAGCCATACACGCAGTATATTTTAGATGCCCAATATTCAGCACATCCTGAAGTAAAAAGGCAGACTTTTGGACCTGTGAAAGTACCTGAAGGTAATCTTTTTGTTATGGGAGACAACAGAGATAACTCTGAAGATTCAAGATATTGGGGATTTTTACCTATAAAAAATGTCTTTGCTATGCCTCTTATAGTGACTTTCTCAAAGGATCCAAATAGTGGTAAGATAAGATGGAACCAATTTGGTAGAATATTGTTTAATAAATAATAATTATTAATTGATTAACATAGTATAAAATTTGTTAAGAGTTGTAAAATAAAGATTGCATATTTATTATATTATGATATTTGCTATTCCAGATTAGGGAGAATTTATATGGATAAATTACCTGATTCTATAAAAAAGATATTTATAGATAAGAATCAAGATAAATCTTTACCAGATAATCTTTTTGCTGTTTGTCCTGGATGTCAAGAAATTGTATATAGACCAAAACTCGAACAAAATCTTGGGGTATGTCCTTTGTGCTCATATCATTTTAGAATATCTGTGGATGAATGGATAAATTTTCTTGCGGATGCTGATTCTTTTACTTCATTATTCGATGAAATTGTTTCAGTAGATCCCTTGAACTTCCCTGGTTATAAGGAGAAATTAGAAGAACTTTATAAAAAAGGGATAAATGAAGGGGTAAAGACTGGGTATGTAAAACTAGATGGTATAAAGACTTTAATAGGTATAATGGATGCAGATTTTATAATGGGTTCAATGGGTTCAGTAGTCGGTGAAAGAATCACTAGACTTTTTGAATATGGAATGAATGAAAATTTACCAGTAATAATAATATGTCGTTCTGGTGGTGCTAGGATGCAAGAAGGCGTTGTTTCACTATTTCAGATGGCAAAAACCTCTGCTGCAGCTAAGAAATTCTCTGACACAGGCAATCTTTATATTTCTATTTTGACAGATCCAACGACAGGAGGCGTTTCTGCTTCTTTCGCCTTTTTAGGGGATATAATAATTGCAGAACCAGGTGCATTGATTGGATTTGCTGGACAAAGAGTTATAGAACAAACTATAAAACAAAAATTACCTGAAGGTTTCCAAAGGGCTGAATTTTTAGAAAAAAAGGGTTTTATAGATATAGTTTGTGATAGAAGAAAATTACGAGAAACCCTTGTAAAAATTCTAGAAATTCATAGATACCGAAGATAAAATTAAAATGATATAGGTAGTTGAATGCTAAAAAGTATTAAAAGCAAAGTATTTAAAAGATAAAAAAGTAATAAAAGTTAAATAAAAGTAATAAATAGATAGATAAAAGTAATAAAACTTAAATAATGAAAAGATAAGATAAGAATGTAGTATCTGGAAATCCTAAATAAATATTAGGAGAATATTGTGAAAAAAGAAAAAATATTAAAACAAATCGATAAACTTAAATCTATTGCCATTTCAGAAGGAATCGATCTATCATCTGAGATTAATCGATTGAGAGGAATGCTTGAACTTGAAAGTGATGAATATAAAAAGGAAAAAGAGATTGAGGAAGTTTTTTCAATTGTTCAAAATTCCAGAAAAATTGAAAGACCTAAACCTCAGGATTTTATAAAATCTTTGATAAAGGATTTTATAGAACTCAAAGGAGATAGAAGATTTGCAAATGATGATGCAATCATAGGCGGTATTGGTTATTTTGATAAATATCCTGTCACAGCAGTTGGAATACAAAAAGGACATACTTTGAATGAGAATATTACTTTCAACTTTGGTTCACCACATCCAGAAGGATATAGAAAAGCACTTAGATTAGCTTTTCAAGCAGAGAAATTTTCGAGACCAATTTTATTTTTTGTAGATACTCCAGGAGCTTATCCAGGAATAGATTCGGAAGAAAGAGGGATGGCTCAAGCTATTGCGGAAAATCTTTACTATTTATCTGATTTAAAAACACCGATAATCTCTATTATTACTGGTGAAGGGGGCTCTGGTGGAGCACTTGCTTTAGGTGTCTCTGATATTTTGATAATGATGCAGAATGCAATTCTTTCAGTTATCTCTCCTGAAGGTTGTGCTTCAATAATATTTAAAGACTCATCAAAAGCAGCAGCTGCGGCTGTTTCACTAAAGTTAACTTCTTTTGATTTGCTTTCATTAGGAATTGTGGATAAGGTGATCGATGAGGGACCTGGCCTCGATGTTGATCCTCAAATAGGTTATAGGAATTTAACTGAACAAATTTCTACTTCTCTTGCATATTTCACATCATTAAATAGTAAAGAATTGATTGAACATAGGTATCAAAAATTAAGAAAGATAGGCTTTTATAAAGATACAACTGGTTTTGTAAAAAAAGGATTAAATAAATCTAAAAATTTTATCTATGAGTTATTTAAATTCTAACTGAAAATATAAAAAATAGAAACAAAGGGAATTTTTATGATTGTTAAAAATATTAAACCAATGAACTTAGAAATAATTGATATTGAAAAGCTAGATCAAATGGAAGGGAAAGAGATTTCTATAAAAGGAGCGATTCATAGATTAAGGATTTTGCCAAATGTAACTTTTTGCATTTTAAGATTGGAAAGAACATTAATTCAGGTAGTTGCTGAGCAGCAATATGACCTTTCTGCATTTTTAGAAGGAGATTTTGTAGAAGTTACTGGTTTAGTAAGAGCTTCAAAGTTAAATGATAAGGCAATATTAAATAAAAATTATGAAATATCATTGACAAAAATTAATCTGATCCATAGACCAAAAGAAGTTCCTCCATTTGAAATAAATAAAAAAGAACTTAACATAAAGCCAGATTTAGAATTTGATATGAGACAGATTTCTCTGCGTCATCCGAAGAAAAGAGCCATTTTTAAGATTTCAGAAACAATTGCTAATTCATTTGCTTCTTTTTTAGAAACAAATAATTTTACAAGAATTTTTTCCCCTAAAATTGTTTTTGCCGGTGCAGAAGGTGGCGCAAATATTTTTAAGATACAATATTTTGATAGGGTTGCATATCTAGCCCAATCACCTCAATTTTATAAACAATATGGAGTAGGTATATTCGGGAAAGTTTACGATATAGGACCTGTTTTTAGAGCAGAAAAACATAACACTACAAGGCATGTAAATGAATATATTTCATTGGATTTTGAAATGGGATTTATCTCTTCTTTTGAAGATATTATGGCTTTAGAAACAGCATATTTGAAATTTATGATTGAACAACTTAAAGAAAAAAATAATTTTGAATTAGAATTACTTGAGATCACCCTACCCGAAATTACAGATTCCATTCCTTCAATAAAGTTAAAAGAAGCTCATGAAATCTTTTTTAAAATACAAAAAATAGATTACAGGAATGAACCAGATTTATCTCCAGATGAAGAAAAATTTCTTACCCAGTGGTCTAAAAAGGAATATAATAGCGAATTTTTATTTGTTACTCATTTCCCTACAAATAAGAGACCGTTTTATACTATGGATGATCCTTCTAATCCCGGTGAAACTTTATCTTTTGACCTTTTATTTAGAGGGCTTGAGATAACTACTGGAGGCCAAAGAATTCATGATTATGATATGCAGTACAATAAATTGATATCATTCGGAATGAACCCTGAAGATTTTGAATCATTTTTAACACTTCATAAATATGGTGTCCCACCTCATGGTGGTCTTGCTATTGGTCTTGAAAGATTGACTGCAAGAATTTGTAATATTGAAAATATAAAAGAAGCATCAATGTATCCAAGAGATATAAATAGAATAACTCCATAAACTTTTAAGGAAAAAAATGAAAAATTATTTGCTAATAGGAAATAGTTCGCTTGAAGATGCAATCGCATGGAAGTTGAACCAAGAAAGTAATATAGGCAATATTTTTATTTCACACGGAAATGGAGGAACATATACCAAGCCAAAAACCAGAAATATTATCTTAAACTTAAATAATAGAGAATTAATAAAAGAATTTTTAGAAAGGGAGAAAATTAACTTTATTATTATATCTTCTTATAAAAATCTAACAAATGAGTTTGAACAAGCAGCCCAAGATCTGGGGATACCAACAATTGGACCAACATCAACAGTAATTTCTTTTTTTAGTTCAAGAATTAAAATAAAGGAATTTTTTAAAAAATATAATATTTCATCACCATCATTTGAAATTGTAGAATCTATATCTAACCTTTCGACAATGATAGAAAATTATACCACAAGAAAAATAATATATTCCGAATCCCAAAAAAGCTGGAAAGGTGCTTATCTCATTGAATCAAAAGGACAAGGAGTAAAAATACTAGAAGCAATTCAAGAAAGTCACGAAAAGGATAATAAATTTATTATAGAAAACTATCAAAAAGGGGAAGAGTATTCTGCTATTCTTGCTTTTGATAAATTCAATTACATTTTATTTCCAATTGTCAGAGTTTATCCAAAATCATTTGATTATGATTATGGATTATATACTTCTGGTATGGGAGCTTTCTCACCGTCACCAACATTTTCAAGTTCTGATATAACAGTTTTAAACGAAAAAATCATATATCCATTAATTGAAGGTTTGAAAAATGAATCATTTATATATAATGGTTTTCTTACAATTCATTTTGTTAAAACTTCAGATAAAATTTTAGCATTAAATATAATTCCTTCGGTTCATAGTCCTGAGATAGAAACAATTTTGCCTTTGATGAGTTCTTCTTTTAATAACTTATGTAATGATTTGAATAGTAATTCCATAATAAAATATATACTAAAGATCAATCAAGGATATTCCCTAAGTGTAGTTATGGCTTCAAAAGGATATCCTATAGATAGTGAAAAAGGTATATTGATAGCTGGATTAGATAAGCAATTTAATGAAATTAATATTTTTCATAATAAAACCTCTAGAATAAATTATTCGAAAAATAGAGGTTTTGTGACTTCTGGCGGAAGAGTCCTTACTCTAAACACTGTAGCGACAACATTGGAAATTGCGAGAGAAAGGATATATAAGTTGCTAGAAAATAACGAAATATTTTTTAATGGTAATTTTTATAGAAGTGATATTGCAGAAAAATATAGTAAAAAATAGTTTTTTATTGAAATTATACTAATTTAACTTATAATTTATTTAAGATTTAATAAATCTTAAGAAGGTTTTATGAAATTATTGTTTATTAGTGATTCTGATAAAGAAGTATTGAAAAATAATATTAATCTTGAAAATTTTAAATTTATAAATAGCAATGAATATTTTCAAAAAGAAAATTACTATAGTGATAAAGAATCCATTTTAATAATTGATAGAAACTCAATTAAGGAAGAGAAAATTGAAAGAATAAGAAAAAGTAAAAATCCAGAGTCCATAATTTTGCTTAGTGAAACTTTAGATTGGGATAAGTTAATTGATACATTTCAAAGAGGGGAAACTTTTTATGTGAAACCAGTTAAAAAAGAAGATTTTGAAAATTTCAAATAAAAGGAGGATTGATGAATAGAAGATTAATTTCTATATTTGTTTTATTGTTAATTATTTCAATTGTTTCTCAAATGGTTTTAGGTCAAAATATCTCTTTTTCATTTTCTCCAAGGCTTTGGGGTCTTGATTTTTACCTTTTTTTAAATGATTTCCCAGCTAAACTAGGTGATTTTGCTACAATTCAGATGATATTAGGTATTGGTGGTGGTTGGGAATCATACGGTTATTTTAGAGATACTTCAAATAATCCTTTACCATATTCTGAAAATTCGCCATATGCCTTTTATTTTAATAGGATAGATTTAATCGGAACATTTGGTCTTGGTTTCCTCTTCTTTTACAATGAATTTTATGGAAAATATACTTCTCAACTAAGATTTAAATTTTTAGTCGATTACCAATCTTATGAGCAAGATAGTGATGGTAAACCAACTCTTTTATCCCAAACAAACTTACCTGATAAGGAAGGTATCTTTCAAAATTCTTTTGCAATTGAGTTATATATTGATTTTTTAAAATATTCTTCAAAATATCATACGATTAGAGGAATGGATTTATTAGTTAGTTATGAAATTTTTCCTCAATTTATTAATGAAATTGCGAATTTTTCAAGAATACAGGCTAAACTTAGAGGTTTCCTTACAATTTTAGAAAATGACAATCTTTCAATATATTTAGCAGATAGAGTTTATTTTTATTATATACCTCAAACAAGTTCATATATTCCAATATCAGCTTTAACAATGGGAAGTCTCGGCTATTCAATGAGAGGGATAAATTGGTGCCAATATGAGGGAACCATTAGACTTTTAAATAATTTTGATATTAGAATATTCCTACCTCAAATATTTGGGCAATCTTATATTATTCCTGGTCTAATTTTATTTTTTGATTTTGGAACTAATGACTACCAAGATTTAAATGGGGTTCTTGGTTTTTCAAACTTACAGTATTCTACAGGTATAGGTTTAGTTATAGTTGCACTTGGTATAGATTTAATTGACTTTTACTTAGATTATAACTTAAAAGAATCTCAGCTATATTTTAAATTAAGATTTTCTCTATTTTTTTAATTAATATAAAATTTGGTAGTAATTAAATATTGTAAGGATATTCAATTTCTTTATTATTTATAAATAATTTGACTATGATTTTACTATTCTTTTTAAGCATTGCAGAAACACCACAATATTTTTCTTGTGATAATTTAATGGCTTTTATTATATCAGAAACCCTATCTTCGATATCTCCAGTAAAATAATAATTTAATATAATATCTTTAAATACTTTAGGATGTTCATCTGTTGTTTCTGTTGTACAATCAAGGGAAAAAGACTCTACTGTAATTTTCATTTTTTTCATTAAAGAAGCCACATCCATTCCAGTACAACCCAAAAGAGCTGTAAGCATAAGACCTTTTGGCCTCGGTCCTAAGTTTTTTCCACCATTTTCTATTGATGTATCAAGTTCTATAGTATGTCCATCAAGTTCAGCAGTAAAAGAAAGGTTTTCATTCCATTTTGCTTTTGAATACATAAAAAATCTCCTTTTTAATTTTATTATTTTTTAATTTTATTGTTTTATATAAAAAAGGTAATAAAAATTTTAAAAAAAGGCACTTTTGAAATTCAAATTTAGTTTATTTGAGGATAAAATTCTAGATAAATATCTTTTAAGTAAATATTTATTCTGGTTTTAGTAATTCTTTTTTATCTTGGAGATTTTCTGAAGTTAGCAATAATTTCTCTTCTTTCTTATTAACTTTTTTATTTTTTTTATTAATTTTAGCTTTTATTTGATCTATTACTTCTTGTTTTATTATAAATGTATCATCCTTGAAAATATTGAAATTTTGAACACTTTCTTTTAATAAATCAACTAAGGAAACAAGATTATTTGAATTTGCTTCCAATTCTTCAGAGATACTGATGCCTTCAGCGGTTAAGTCAAAATAATTTCTTACAATTGTGTCTATAATAGATGTGTTTTCATTTTGAGTATTAGCTGAAGCTAATATTGATTTGACTTCATCTGCAATTACTTTAGTCTCGTCAAGGATAGATAAAATGGAATTGCTAATTATTCTGGAGTTTTCGATTGATTGCAAAATCTTAGTATTTATTGTATTAATTAATTCATTTACCTGATCTGAAATTACTGAACTACTCTCAGCCATTTTTCTGATTTCAGAAGCAACTACTGCGAAACCTTTTCCACTTTCTCCAACTCTTGAAGCTTCAATTGACGCATTTAACGCTAATAATTTGGTATGAGAAGCTATATCTACAATTAATTTTAATGAATCAGTCATTTTTTTGGAAATTTCACTAATTTGAGAGAATGATGATAAAGAGGATTCAAAGATAGAAATTTCTTTTTGTAAAATTGAGTTAGATTTTGTTATTATTTGAGCAGATTTATGCGATTTTTCAACTATGATAGTTGTAGAATTTTTAAGTTCATTTACTGAATTTAAAAGTTTTTGGATAGATTCATTTTGTCTTTCAGCGTTAGATTCTATTTTCTGAGAGACATTGAAATTTTCTTTTATTTTTTCTGAAACAGCTCCAAAATAATTTAAGCTTTCTTTAATAATATTGTTGAGATTGATTGAAACTATATTTATCTTTTGTATTATATCAGCCAATTCATCGGAAGTTGAAATAGTTGAATCAAATGAGAAATTGCTTTTTTCAAGTTCCGAAAGTATCTTTATAATATGTTTGAAATTTCTTCTTAAAAAAGAAACATATACCCAAGTAAAAATAGTAAAAACAATTAGAGCAAAGATTAATAGTCTAAAAAAAATAGTTTTGGTTACATAATTTAATTCTAATGCTAAAATTGTACCTCCTTGAACTGCATATTGTATTAAAGAAAATGTTATTAGAAGTAGTAATATAGCTAGAAAAGACGATGGAATCATAAAAGTTGCAAATGTTTTTGTGATTAATCCCACCTTGTATATTTTATAAGGTGATTCTTCAGAGAATATCTTAACCTTTCCAGCAATATTAAATTGTTCTAATAATGAGAAATGAGATGAATAATAAGATAAAATTGATAATATAACAAAAATAAATGCAAAGTATGCAACAAGAGTCACTAATAAGTTTGATGGTATTAGAGAAAGAACTGATCCAATAATTATACCAGATGAAGTAAAAATTAAAAATCTAATTGAATAATTTAACGCTAATATTACTGGCATATTTAACAATTTTGCCCTATATTTTAAGAATTCTTCCTTATCAAAATTGTATGAAACATTAAATATTGAAAAGAAATCTACAAGATCTCTTACTTTGAAATATGTAAAAATTATTCCTACGAAGAAATTTACCAAATATAAAAATAATAAGATGTTTCTAAACTCGGTAAAACTTGGTCCTGCACTTGGAAATGGTTGAAAGATGAACCAGCACATATAGCCAAAAAGCAATGTTAAAAATTCCGATAAGAAAACTGGCAAAAAATTGAATCTTTTTCTTGTATAAATTTTTTCTAATTTGGAAAGTTCCCCTTTCTTCTTTTTTGACTTTTCAGAATATCTCTTAGAAAGATTTGATTTATAAATATAAGATTTTGAAGTATTTCTTTGTTTTGCTTTCATCTTAAACCTCAGTATGGTGTTGATAAATAAAATCACTTTTTTCAATTATCGTCTGTTTTGTCATAAATCTATATCTTTATAATTTTTTATTAAGATCTCATTTATAAGATATAATTACAAAGAACTACTTCTTAAAAAGATCGATATCAATCTTTTTTTTTCTATATCTATTTGCAAATCTATGGGCTTCATTCCTAATCTTCACTAAAAGTTTTAACCCTTCATTATCAAAGGGTAAACTGATTTCCCTTTTCCCCTTTTCTACTATAATAGTTTCTTCTCTTTTTGCAAGACCAATTACTGGAATATCTATGGATAGATCCTCGTTAATTATATCTGATATCCTTTTTACATGTCCTTTTCCGCCATCTATACAAATAAGATCAGGCAATTGATTTCCAGTGTTTTTATATTCTAAGATCCTTCTGAGTACTATTTCTTCTATAGAAGAATAATCATCCTGACTTTTTATACTCTTAATGGTAAATTGTCTATAATTGCTCTTATCGGGGAAACCATTTAAGAAACTTACAGATGACCCTACAATATAGGATGAGTTAATGTTTGAAATATCAAATCCATCAATTCTATGAGGAATTTTACCTAAATTTAATATTTTTTGTAGTTCCTTTAATTTTTTTTCTTCATTAAATAAAGCTATCTTAAAAGATTGTTTATACAACTCAATTAATTGCAGGATCAATGTTTTATAGATTTTTTTTTCTACCTTAGATTCATATAATTTTAACTCTACGACATTTTTTAATAGAGTCTTTAGTATTTTAGTTAATAACGGAGTAGGGATAAAAACATACTGAGCTGGTTCAATTTCTTTGTATAGAGAAATTATGGCTTGTAGTATAATAGAATCAAAATTATCTTTATCTTCTATGTATGAAAATTTTTTATTAATTGAAAAGGTTTTGATTCCATCTTTACTTCTTAATAAGGTGATATAACCATTTCCGTTTCGAAGATAGAAAGCTATAAAATCATAAGTTCCCTCAAAGTTCCAGTTATATGAATAACGAGACTGATATTCCTTAATTATCATATATTGATTTTTTAAAAAGTTAGCCTTTTCAAATTCAAGGGACAAAGAAGATTGATTTATTTCATATTCAATTTCTTTTAAAAGATTTTTATATTCTCCTTTTAAAAATGAAATAGCCTTTTTATATTGAGCATTATATTGATATTCGTCTATGAATCCAGCACATGGTGCGCTACATTTACCAATATGATAATTTAAACATGGTTTAGATCTATGATTTAATCTTTTTTTGCAAGTTCTTATCTTAAAAGTTTTTATTATAAATTCATAAAGTCTATCTGTCATTTGTTTTGATGTAAAAGGTCCAAATGTAATACCCTCAAATTTGTCTCTTTGTCTTATTATAGAAAGAGAAGGGAACTTTTCTTTTGTAAAAGCCAAAAGAGTGTAAGATTTATCATCTTTAAGCTGGATATTATATTTTGGTTTTAATTCAGAAACTAAATTCTGTTCTATTAAAAGTGCTTCAAATTCAGAGTTTGTTATCCTATAATCTATATATTTAATGTTTGATACAAGAATTTCAGTTTTATCGTCTAAAATGCTTTTTGTAAAATATGAACTTACTCTTCTTTTTAAATTTTTTGCTTTCCCAATATAGAGTAACTTTTGAAATTTATCATAAAAAAGGTAAACTCCACTTTTTTCTGGTAAAGTGTTATAAAACTCTGCTTCAATCATTTTAAAAACAATTTAATAGTAAAAATGAAAATAATCAATATTGACATCAAGAATATCTATGATAAAAGGTAAAAAAAAGGAGAATATCTGTGCCAAACAAAAAATCTGCAGAAAAAAGAGTTAAACAATCATTAAAAAGAAGATTAGAAAATAGAAGTATTAAGACTGAAATCAAGACTGGATTAAAAAATTTAACTTCTTCATTAAATAGTGGAGATAAAGCAAAAATAGCTAACTTGTATAATGATTATCAATCTTTATGTGATAAAGCAGTTAAAAGAAATGTAATTCACAAAAATGCTGCAGCAAGATATAAATCTAGAGCCTCTAAAATGATTAATATTAATTAAAATTAAAAGATGAAGATTACTAAGAAAGATTTAATTGATTTAACCTATCAGAAAACAAATGGAGTTAATAAAGATTTAATAGCATCTATCATAAATCAATTTTTAATCGAGTTATCGAATATTTTGTTAATGAAAGATGAGATTAGTATTGAGATAAGAGGTTTTGGTGTATTTAAGAAAAGAAAAAGAAAAGATCTATTAATTTTAAATCCGAAAACAAAAGAAAAAAAAATCTATAATGACCTTTATTCAATTAAATTCAAGTTAAGTAAAGTAAATAAGTTAAAAAAAGAGGTCGGCCCCAATGAATAAATTTAAAATAGTCATGGTTGATGATAATTGGGAAATTTGTGAGCTATTTAAAACTATTATTCAGAATCTAGAAATGTTTGAAGTAATATCTTTTGATAAAGGTTATAGATTCCTTGAATATATTGAAGAAAATAAATATGATATAGCTATAATAGATATAGATTTACCAGATATTTCTGGATATGAAATAATTAAAAACATAAGAAATGATCTTGAAAATTATACTCCAATAATAGTCATTTCAGCATTTGAGGATTTTGCTCATAAGATAAAAGCCTTAGAATTAGGAGCCGACGATTATATTATAAAACCAGTAAATATTTTTGAAGTAGTCATAAAAATGAACAATCTTCTTAAAAGACAAAGTTATCTTTGTGAGTTAAACAAAAGAGAATCGATTATTCAAGAAAAGGCTGAAATAATAAAAATATTAAAGTCTTTTTTTAATGAAAAAATATATCAGCCAGCTATAAAACTAAAAAACCATTTTGATACTGAGCTTGCTAAAGGTAAATCATCTCTCTCAATAGATAATATTTTTGATACATACAAAAAACTTTCAGATGATTTTGATCTGCTGATTAAAAATTATGAAAAACTAAGTAAAGAAATAGAAAAAAGAATAGAGAAAATCGAAGAAAAAAAAGCAGAATTCCTTCCTGAAAAAGAGATAGAGAAAAAATTTAAAACTAAGTTTTGAGGTAATTATTATTTTTCTTGAAAAATTTTAATTATAATGCATAAATAAAATGTAAAAATATCAAAAAAGATATTGAAAAGAGGAAATTATGCTTTCAGAAGAAAAAAAATTACTACTTCAATACTATAATGAGGGTATAGATCTTTATTTCAAAAAAGATTTTCAAAATGCCATTATTAAATTTCAAAAAGCTCTCGAAATTAATCCTTCTGATGGCCCTTCCAAACTTCAATATCTTAGATGTGTTGAATATATAAAAAATCCACCTCCTGAAAATTGGGATGGTGTTTTCACAATGGTTACAAAGTAAAATATTTATAGATAAATATTCAATCATTAAGGAGTTCTTAAAATGAATAAGAAAGAAAGACCATCTTTTTTAGATAAAGTCGTAACTACTTTTGGACCAGAAACAAATTTTAATGGTAATTTAAATTTCAAGACTTCATTAAAGATTTGTGGCACTTTCAAAGGTACAATAAAAACTGAAGGATATTTAGAAATATCACCAGAAGCAAATGTTGAAGCTGAGATAGAAGCAGGTACTGTTAAGATTGCAGGAATTTTGAGAGGAAATATAAATAAATCAGAAAGAGCGGAACTTATAAACTCTGCGCAAATGTATGGAAATATTACAACAAAAATTCTTAAAATAGAAGATGGTGTTATTTTTCAAGGTGAATGCAAGATGGTTAAATAAATTTTTAAAACTCTCTTGACAGTTGTAAAAAATCTGTTATTTTTGCTTGCGGTTTTGCCCTCATAGCTCATACGGTAGAGCGTTTCCATGGTAAGGAAAAGGTACTCGGTTCGATTCCGAGTGAGGGCTGTGAATAAAAAATAAGTCTTAATTTTAAAAAAGATAAATTAGTTTAATAAAGGTGAATATTATGAGAGAATTAATAGCTTTCAAATGTGATGTATGTGGAAATAAAAATTATACTGCTGATAAAAACAAAAAAAATACTCCAGACAAGTTATCTTTTAAGAAATATTGTAGATTTTGTCATAAACATACTGTTCATAGTGAGACAAAAATAAAATAAATAGATTGTAGGTCAGTAGCTCCAATTGGTAGAGCGGCGGTCTCCAAAACCGCATGTTGGGGGTTCGAATCCCTCCTGGCCTGTTTTTTTAAATTGTGGAGGCAGGATGGCTAAACAAAATATTTTTAAAAAATTTATATCTTTTATTACCTCATCATATAGAGAGTTAAAAAAAATAGACTGGAATATTGTTACCAAATCTGTTCCTGCTCACCTTATTGGTATACTGATAATTATGGCTTTTTTTTCATTGTTTTTTCTAATAGTAGATCTTGGAATTGGTAAATTTATTCAGTGGATTTTTGGTTTATGAAAAATTACTATATTTTAAAAGTTACAAGTGGTACAGAATACCAAGTTGTAGATTATTTGAATAAGATTATTAAAAATACATATCTTGAAAAGTATGTGTTTAATCCTGTAGTTCCAGAGTCAAAAACAGAAAAAAAAATTAAAGGAAAAAAAAGAGAATTTACCTCAAGGTTGTATCCCGGATATGTGTTTGTTGAGATAGATTTCTCAGATAATCCAGATGATGAAAATTATTGGAAAAAAATCGTTAAGGAGATTTTAAGTATATCTTCTGTTTCCGCATTTTTAGGAGTTAAAAGGACCGATAGACCAATTCCTTTATCAAAAGCTGAAGTTAAATCTTATTTGATCAATATTGGCCAAATAAAGGAAAGTGAAACAGAAGAAACTAAATCTGTTTTTAATAAAGAAGAAGAGGTAAATATAATCGCAGGTGGTTTTAAGGGTTGTACTGGTGTAATTAAAGAAATTGATAAAGATAAAACAAAAGTAATTGTTGAAGTTAAGATATTTGATAGACCAACTCCAGTTGAACTTACAATAGAACAAATTGAGAAGAAATAATTTTGAAATAAAATTTAAGGATATATTATGGCAAAAGAAATTAAACAAATAGTTAAATTACAGATAGTTGGGGGTGAAGCAAAACCAGCTCCTCCAATAGGTACGGCATTGGGTCCGACTGGGATCAATTTACAGCAATTTGTTCAAACTTTTAACGCTAAAACTTCTAATAGAAAAGGCGAGTTAATTCCTACAATTGTTACAATATATAAAGATAGAACCTTTGATATAGCTTTTAAAGTTGCTCCAGTTTCATTTATGGTTAAAAAAGCGATAAATTTAGAAAAAGGTTCTGCTACACCAAACAAAACAAAAGTAGGGAAAATTTCAAGAAAACAAATCAGAGAAATAGCTGCAAAGAAGTTGCCTGATTTAAATACCAAAGATATAGAAAAAGCAACTAAAATTGTTGAAGGCACTTGTAAATCTATGGGTGTTGAAGTTGTAGATTAATTATTAAGGAGTTTCAATAATGACAGTTCATGGTAAATTATATAGAAAAGCTAAAGAAAATATTGAACCAAAAGCTTATAATATTAAAGATGCGATATCTTTAATAAAAAAAGTTTCTTATGCCAAATTTGATGAAACTTTTGAAGCAAGTTTTAATTTAAAGCTTGAAAAGAAGCATTCAGTTAGATCTACAATATTATTGCCAAATTCTTTTGGTAAAACTAGAAAGGTTTTAGTTTTTGCTAAAGGACAAAAAGCAGAGGAAGCTATTTCTGCTGGCGCAGATTATGCTGGAGATGAAGAATATATTGAAAAAATCAAAAATGGTTGGCTTGATTTTGATGCATGTATCGCAACTCCAGATATGATGAAAGAAATAGGTAAGATAGCAAAAATTCTAGGTCCTAAAGGTTTAATGCCTAATCCTAAAACAGGTACTGTTACTGATAATATTGCTAACGCAGTGAAAGAGATCAAACAGGGTAAGCTCGAGTATAAAGCAGATAAAGCTGGTGTTGTTCATGTTATGTTTGCTAAAAAATCTATGACGGAAGAGCAGATTTTAGAAAACTTTAATCAGCTTTACCAAGATTTACTAAAGAAGAGACCATCTGATTTAAAAGGAAATTATATTTTATCCATATATCTTTCAACAACAATGTCTCCTTCTGTAAAAGTTGATATTTCAAGTTTAGCTTAAATCTAATACTTGAAATTGTATTAATTCTTGTGAGCTATTACGCAGTTTATATAAAATATTTGTTCTATCTACCAATCTATTAAGGAACTTTTATGGAGAAAAAAAGAGAAATTCGACCAGAAAAGATCAATTATTTTAATGAAATTAAGACAATATTTCAGGAAAATAATTTTGTGCTTTTCTGTAATTTTTCAAAATTAACTGTTAAACAATTTGAGGAACTACGCGGAAAGATTCGAGATAAAAATGGTTATATTAAAGTCATTAAAACTAATATAGCTCGACTTTCTGCTAAGGAATCAATTGATTTTGAGATTCCCGAAGATATGTTTAAGTTAAACACCTTTATCGTTTACGCAAATGATGAGATCAGCAGTATTGTTAAAGAAATTAAAAGCATTCAAAAGACAAAAGTAGTTACCATTAAAGGAGCTATTTTTGAAAATAGCTTTTTGAATGCTCAAGAAGCTGAAAGATTAGCTGATCTTCCATCAAAAGCAGAATTATATGGTATGCTTGCCAATATTTTGGCTAGTCCATATACAAGATTTACAAGGGCTCTTGGTGATATTATTTCTAGGTTTCCAAGAGTTTTGAATCAAATAGCTCAATCTAAGTAAAAAATTAAATAATTGTTTAAGGGAGTAATTATGGCAAATCTTACAAAAGAACAGATTATTGAAGCTGTAAAAGGCATGACTGTAATGGAATTAAACGAACTCGTTAAAGCACTCGAGGAAACTTTTGGTGTTAGTGCTTCTGCTCCAATGATGATGGCAGCTCCTGCAGCAGCTGCAGCAGGTGGTGAAACCGCTGAAAAAGAAGAAAAATCCGAATTTGATATCTACATAAAGAATCCTGGTGCTCAAAAAATTGAAGTTATAAAAAGAGTTAGAGAAATTACATCTTTAGGTTTAAAAGAAGCTAAAGATGCAGTAGAAGACGCTTCTAAACCTATTAAAACAGCTGTACCAAAAGAAGAAGCTCAAGCAATTAAGAAAAAATTAGAAGAAGCAGGTGCTCAGGTAGAGTTAAAATAATGCCAGAAAATTGGCAAAATTGTCTAATATCTATTTTCAATATTGAAGGGGGTAGGGATACTCCCTTCAATCTATATAATTTTCCAGCTATTTTTAAGTTTTCTAAAATTGTTTTTTTATCTTAATCTTAAATATTCAGGAGAAATTCATGAAGGTGAAATTTTCACCAATTAAAAACAATCCAAAAAGATTTTATATCAATAATAATAATGATGAAATTATTGAGTTCCCTAATTTTTTAGAAATACAAAAAATATCCTATGAGTGGTTTTTACAGTTAGAAAAAAAGTTGAACAAACTACCTATTGAAACTCAAGGATTAGAAGATCTTTTCAAAAGTCATTTCCCTATTGAATCAAAAAATAGTAATATTGTATTAGAATATGTTGAATATTTTTTTGGTCAACCAAAATATACTGTCGATGAAGCAAGGGTTAAAGGGAAGACATATTCAATTCCTATTAAAATTGTTGTAAATTTAATATTCAAGGATTCTGGTGAAGTCAGAACAAAGGAAATTTATTTTGGTGATTTTCCTTTATTGACTGATGCAGGAACCTTTATTATAAATGGTGCAGAAAGAGTAGTAGTATCTCAGATACATAGATCTCCAGGAGTAATGTTCAAGTATGATGATAGAAATAATGAATATCAAGCAAGACTTTCACCTGATAAAGGCGCATGGTTAGAGTTTATATTAGATGAAAAAAAGGAAATACTTTCGGTTAGAATTGATAAAAAGAGAAAAATACCAGCTACGACATTCCTTAGGGTTTTGGGGCTTGAAACAAATGAAAAAATAATAGATGCTTTTTATGAAACTGAAATATTACCTATTACATATGACTTAACTGGTAGGATATCTGCTCAAACGCTTATTATAGAAACAGATTTTGGTCCAGAAAGAATTATCGGTGCTGGTCAAGAAATTAGAGAGTTAGATATCGATAAGATGATGGAAAATGAAATCAGAGAACTAAAAGTCGTAAATCTAACTGGTTCTAAAAAAGTAACATCTCAAATAATTTTAAATACGATTCAGAAAGAAGTTTTCGAAAAAGATCCAGATAACCCACTAAAATCAGAACCAACAAAAGAAGAAGCTATTAACAAAGTTTTTAATATATTAAGACCTGGTGAACCTGCTCTTATCGAAACTGCAGAAATTGAAATAAAAGAAATGTTTTTTAACCCACATAGATACTTTCTAGGTAAAGTTGGTAGATTTAAGTTAAATAGAAAATTTGGCTATAAAGAAAATGTTTCAGAAATGAATCTCTTGATTGATGATATTATCAATACAATAATCTATCTAACAAAGATTGCGGAAGGCATTTATAATGTTGATGACGAGGATCATCTCTCAAATAGAAGAATTAGAGCCGTAGGGGAACTTATTTATAATGAGTTGAAAAAAGGTTTTGCTAGAATGCAAAGGATTGCTATAGAAAAAATGAATACTATAGATCCAGAAACTGCAAATCCAACGGAGCTTGTAAATAATAAGCCAATTACCTCAGTGTTAAATGAGTTTTTTGGGACTTCTCAACTTTCTCAATTCATGGACCAAACAAATCCATTAACCGAATTGACTCATAAAAGAAGAATTAATGCATTAGGTAAAGGGGGTCTCTCTAGAGATAGGGCTGGATCTAAAGTTAGAGATGTCCATACATCTCATTATGGAAGATTATGTCCAATTGAAACACCTGAAGGACAGAATATCGGTCTAATACTTTCTTTAACAACTTTTAGCAAACCTAATGATTTTGGTTATCTTGAAACACCATATTTAAAAGTCGAAGATGGAGTTATTACAAATAAAGTTGAGTTTCTAACAGCTATAGAAGAAGAAAGATTTTATATAGCTCAATCGACAGAGCCAAGAGATAAAGATGGTAATTTTATAAATGAATTTATAGACTCAAGACATAATGGAGAATATATAAGTGTCCATAAGTCAAAAATTGATTATGTTGACTTATCTCCAAGACAACTGATTTCAATATCAACAGCTTTAATTCCATTTTTGGAACATAATGATGCTAACAGAGCATTAATGGGTTCAAACATGCAAAGACAAGCAATTCCACTTCTTTATCCTCAATCACCTCTCGTTGGAACTGGAATTGAACAGAGAGTTGTAAAGGATGCTGGTATTATTCAATATGCAAAAAGAAGTGGAAAAGTGATCGAAATTTCAAATTCTACCATTACTATAGAACCTGATAATAAGCTAAATGAGAAAGACTTAGATAAATATAAACTTATAAAATACTTTAGAACTAATCAGGATACAGTATATAATCAATCTCCAATTGTTAAACTTGGGCAGAAAGTAAAAGAAGGGGATCCATTGACCGATGGTCCTTCTGCTGCTGATGGTGAATTAGCTTTAGGTGTTAATTTGAAAGTCGCTTTTATTCCATGGTATGGATATAATTTTGAAGATGCTATAGTTATTTCTGAAAGGGTAGTCAAAGAAGATCTTTTAACTTCGCTCCATATTAAAGAGTTTCAGATAGAAGTTAGAGATACAAAGTTAGGTCCAGAGAAAATTACAAGAGATATTCCAAACTGTAGTGAAAGGGACTTAAAAGACCTTGATGAAAATGGAATTGTCAAAGTTGGATCTTATGTTACCTCAAATAGCATTTTAGTTGGAAAAGTCACACCAAAAGGACATGAAGAGCTATTTCCAGAGTATAAATTATTTAAATCTATTTTTGGTGAAAAAGCTTCTGAGGTTAGAGATACATCTTTAAGGGTTCCTCATGGTGTTGAAGGTTATGTTACTGAAGTCATTAAACTAAACAAAGATGATGTTGATGATCTTGACAATGGTGTGGAAGAAATAATAAAAGTTTATGTTGCGACAAAAAGAAAGATACAGGTTGGGGATAAACTGTCAGGAAGACATGGAAATAAAGGTGTTATTTCTATTATCCTTCCTGAAGAAGATATGCCATTTTTACCTGATGGAACTCCTGTAGATATAGTATTGAATCCGCTTGGTGTTCCTAGTAGAATGAACTTAGGACAGATATTTGAAACATCATTAGGGTGGGTTTGTGAAAAAACTAATAAAAAAATAGCTGTTCCAGTATTTGAATCACCAAAATGGGAAGAGATTCAAAAGATGCTTGAAGAAGTTGGCCTCCCAAAAACATCTAAAACCAATCTCTACGATGGTAAAACAGGTGAGAAATTTTTAAATGATGTATTAGTTGGAAATATTTATATACTAAAGTTGAACCATATGGTAGAAGACAAGGTTCATGCACGTTCTACTGGAAATTATTCTCTTGTTACTCAGCAACCACTTGGAGGTAAAGCACAATTTGGTGGTCAAAGACTTGGGGAGATGGAAGTTTGGGCTCTTGAAGCTTATGGTGCCGCAGCGACTTTACATGAGTTTTTAACTCAAAAATCTGATGACAGAACTGGAAGGAATAATATGTATCATGCAATTGTTAAAGAGGAACCAATTCCTCCTGCTGGGATACCAGAAGCTTTTAATGTTCTTATTCAAGAATTAAGAGGCATGTGCTTACATGTTATTCTCTATGATGAGAATGAAAAAGAAATTTCTTTGACAGAAAAAGAACAAGAAAAGAATGTTTATAAATCCAAACAGATGTTATAATTAGTTTTTCCTATTTATTAGAGAGGGAGAATATGAGTATTTTTGATAATGTTAAGATGATTTCGAAAATTCAACTAAAATTAGCTTCTTCAGATGTTATAATAGAACAATCTTATGGTGAAGTAAAAAAACCTGAAACAATAAATTATAGAACATTAAAACCAGAAAAAGATGGGCTTTTCTGTGAAAAAATATTTGGAACAACAAGAGACTATGAATGTTCCTGCGGAAAGTTTAAAACTAGAAAATATGAAGGTGTTGTATGTGATAGATGTGGAGTACAAGTTACAGATTCTAAGGTTCGAAGATATCGCTGTGGACATATTGTTTTGGCTTCTCCTGTTGCTCATATATGGTATTATAAAACCACACCTTCTAAAATAGCTTTGGCTCTTGATGTAAAAAACAAAGATTTAGATTCAGTTCTTTTCCATGAAAAATATATTGTAATTGACCCTGGTGACACAGACTTAAAAGAAAAAGAAATTTTAACAGAAAAAGAATATGAAGAAGCTTTAACAAAATATGGTTCATCTTTTAAAGCTCAGATGGGAGCGGAAGCAATAAAAGAACTTCTTTCAGAGATTGATATCGATTATGAAGTTCAAGTTCTTAGAAGGATGATGATTGAGAAAGATAAAAAGGCAGATAAAAAACTTTTATCTAGACTTGCATTACTAGAGGATTTTAAAAAATCTGGAAATAAACCAGAATGGATGATATTAGATGTTGTTCCTGTAATACCGCCAGATTTAAGACCTATGGTTCAACTCGATGGAGGTCGCTTTGCAACTTCTGATTTAAACGACCTTTATAGAAGAATGATTCATAGAAATAATAGACTAAAAAAATTACAAAGAATGAAGGCTCCTGATATTATTGTAAAAAATGAAAAAAGGTTGCTACAAGATGCTGTAGACTGCCTTTTTGATAACTCAAAAAGAAAAAGAGCAGTAAAAGGCCCATCAAATAGACCATTAAAGTCGATATCGGAAATATTAAAAGGTAAACAAGGAAGATTTAGACAGAATTTACTTGGTAAAAGAGTCGATTATTCTGGCCGTTCAGTAATAGTAGTCGGCCCTAACTTAAAGATTTATCAAGCAGGAGTTCCACGAAAAATAGCTTTGGAGCTTTTTAAACCTTTTGTAATAGCAAAACTTAAATCAGAATATAATTATACAATAAAAAGAGCCAAAGACGCGATAGAACATGGTGAGAAAGAAGTTTGGGATGTGCTTGAATCAATTGTAGATAAGCATCCAGTATTATTAAACAGAGCTCCAACATTACATAGGCTAGGGTTTCAAGCATTTGAACCAAAATTAATAGAAGGTTCTGCTATTCAATTGCCTCCATTAGTATGTCACGCATATAACGCAGACTTCGATGGTGATCAGATGGCTATTCATATCCCTTTATCAATAGAAGCTCAGATAGAATGTTGGATATTAATGCTTTCTGCTAAAAATTTACTTGATCCAGCTAATGGAACTCCAATATCCTGGCCTACAAAAGATATGGTCTTAGGAGTATTTTATCTTACAAAAGAAGATACAAGAATAAAAAGAGAAAAAATCAAATTTTTCAACAATTTAGAAGAAATTGAATATGCAATTCAGTTCAATGAAATAGTGTATAATGAGCAAATTCTATATTACTTTAATGATCAATGGATAAAAACCACAGCTGGAAGAGTAATCTTCAATAGTATTTTACCCCAATCAATAAGATTTATAAATGAGGCAATGTCTGAAAAGAAACTTAAGAATCTTATCGCAAGAATTATTGTACAAGAAGGTATTTTTGCAGCTGGAGATTCTTTAGATAAAATTAAAGAATTAGGCTTTTACTATGCTACAAGGTTTGGCTCTACAATAAGTGTATCTGATATCATAATTCCAGAGGAAAAACATAAGATTATTTCTTCAACTGAGGAAAAGGTTAAACAATATCAAAAAGCAAAACAAGATGGTACTATTACAGAAGAAGAAAGATATAATGAAGTTATTAAACTTTGGGACAAAGCTAAAAGCAAAATACAGCAAAAACTTAAAAATACTATAGAACAATTTGATAGTGGAATTAACCCTTTAAATATATTAGTTGAATCTGGAGCAAGAGGAAATATAAGTCAGGTAGTTCAACTAGCTGGTATGAGAGGAAACATGTCTACTCCTTCTGGTAAAATTATTGATATTCCAATAAAATCAAACTTTAAGGAGGGATTATCTGTTTTCGAATATTTTATTAGTACTCATGGAGCAAGAAAAGGACTAACAGATACAGCTTTAAAAACTGCTGATGCTGGTTATCTTACAAGAAAATTAGTCGACATCGCCCAAGATGTTGTAATTACTGAAGAAGATTGTAAAACAATAAATGGTATTTATATTGAAAGCATTAAAGAAGGGGATGAAGTAAAAGTTCCACTAGCACAAAGAATAACTGGAAGATTTTGCCAGGAAAAGATATATCACCCAATTACCAATGAATTAATAGTTGATGTTAATGAGTATATAAATGAAGAAAAAGCTCAACTAATAGAAAGATTGGGTATTAAAAAGGTAAAAATAAGATCAGTTTTAACATGTGAATCAAGATATGGTGTCTGTGTTAAATGTTATGGTCAAAACTTAGCCACAGGTTCTATTGTAGATATAGGCGAAGCAGTGGGTATTATTGCCGCTCAATCTATAGGACAACCAGGAACGCAGCTTACAATGAGAACATTCCATATAGGAGGTATTGCTTCATCCGGTGAAGGAATTGAGGCTGAACGAAGATTTAAAAATCCAGTTTATGTCGAAAGAATTTTTGGAACTACATATAAAAATGAGAAAAATGGAAATTTAATATTCTTGAGAGATGGTCAGATTATTATAAGAGAAATATTTAAAGATATTACCAATACCTGCGCTACCAAAATTGAGGTAGTAGATGGAATGAAAGTAATACCTGACACAATTTTGGGATATGATGAAAATAACAAAATTGTCAAATCAAATCATATTGGTATTACTAAGCAAATAGGACATCATCTATACTTAATGGGTGATGAAATCTCTATAGATGCAAGAACTGGAAGCATCTTTTATGGTAAAGAAAACGAAATTTTCCCTGCTGATAAGACTTTGTTAGAAACTGATATGCATAATGATATTACTTTAGCGGAGAATGAAGGTGTCGTTAAATTTGAAAATATAATTATTAATGTCAATGCAAAGCAAATCGAAGGTGGGTATTTAAAGATCGCCCAACTTTTAAATGATAAGAGACAGCCAAAGTTGTATATTCTTGATAAAAATGATAAAGATAAAATATTAACGACATATCATTTGCAATCCAAATCTATCTTAACTGTTAAAGATGGTGATAGCGTAAAGGTAGGAGATATTATAATTAAACTTCCAAAAGAAAAAACAACTCAGGAAGATATTGTTTCTGGTCTACCTAAGGTTACTTCTTTGTTTGAAGCAAGAAAACCAAAGAAAAAAGCAATTTTAGCTCAAGTAGATGGAATTATAAAATATGGAGAGTCAAAGAGAACTAAAAAAGTTATCCTAATTGAAGATGATTTTGGCAAAATTTATGAGCATCTGATTCCTGGTTTTATGAATGTAAAAGTTAGAGAAGGAGACAGAATTAAAGCTGGTACTCCTCTTACTGACGGCGAACCAGATCCTTATGATGTTCTTTCCATAAATGGAATATTTGAATTTTCTGCCTACCTATTGAATGAGATTCAAAAAGTTTATCGTGAGCAAGGAGTAAATATCAATGATAAACATATTGCTATAATTGTAAGGCAGATGACTAAAAAAGTCACTATTGAGGAAGTAGGAGATACAAATTTTGTATTGAAACAGATCGTTGATAGAGAAGAATTTTTTGAAGTAAATGATAGGGTAATAAAAGAAGGAGGAGTTCCTGCTAAAGCTTCTCCAGCTCTTGAGGGGATTAAAAAAGCAGCCCTTGGAAGATCCTTTTTATCCTCCGCTTCATTCCAAGAAACAACAAAAGTTTTAACTAATGCTGCTATAAGGGGAGAAATAGATTATCTAAGAGGATTAAAAGAGAATGTTATTATTGGACAAAGAATCCCTGCTGGAACAGGAATAAGAAATTATAAAAATATAAAAATTTATGATAAGCAAAAAGATGATATTGAATTTAACATTGATGATATATTCAAGTCTTCAATAAATAAAAGTTTCTTTCCAGAATCAGATAAATTTGGTTAATACTTGACAATGAAAAAAAATTTGTTATTAGTAAATTCCATGTGCAAAGGAGTTAATAAAAATGCCTACTATAAGTCAATTAATTAGAAAAGGAAGAGAAAAAGTTACCTACAAATCTAAATCTGTTGCCTTAAAAGGATGTCCTCAAAGGAAGGGTGTTTGTACTCGTGTATTTACAATGACTCCAAAAAAACCAAACTCTGCTTTAAGAAAAGTTGCTAGGGTTAGACTTACAAATGGTTATGAGGTAACTGCTTATATACCAGGAGAAGGACATAATCTTCAAGAACATTCTGTAGTTTTAATAAGGGGTGGAAGAGTAAAAGACCTCCCTGGTGTAAGATATCATATTATAAGAGGAACTTTAGATACACTTGGTGTTGAAAATAGAAAGAGTTCTCGCTCTAAATATGGTGCTAAAAATACTAAAAAATCATAAAAATTATTCCGGGAGTTATTATGAGCAGAAAGAAAAAAAGAATAGATAGACCTTTACAGTTAGATTTTAATTATAAAAATCAAGAAATTTCTAAGTTTATAAATTATTTAATGTGGGATGGAAAGAAGACTGTTGCTCAATCAGTCATTTATGATGCTCTAAATTTAGTCAAAGAAAGATTAAATGAAAATCCTGTTGATGTTTTTCATCAGGCAATTGAAAATGTTAAACCTATAGTTGAAGTTAGATCAAGAAGGATTGGTGGTTCAACATATCAGATACCTGTTGAGGTTCCATCATATAGACAATTTTATCTTGCTTGTCATTGGATAATTACTTTTGCAAGAGCAAGAAATGGTAAGAGTATGGCTGAAAAACTTGCAAACGAAATAATTGATGCTTATAAGAATCAAGGGTCTTCAATTAAGAAAAAAGAAGATACACATAAAATGGCAGAAGCAAATAGGGCTTTTGCTCATTTAAGATGGTAATTTACAATCGATTGCGTGCGCTGGAGAAAAGATTATTTATCTTTATCCGACTTAAATTCTCAAAAGTAATTTAAGTTAATACTCCATCACGCATTCTTTATATACAATGTTATTTCTCAATTTATTAAATTTACTTTATTTGCTTTAAGCTATTAAAGTTATTATTTTATCTTTTTATCAAATATCATAGGAAAAGGATATGACTGAAAAAATTTCTTTAGATAAATATAGAAATATTGGAATCATGGCTCATATAGATGCAGGTAAAACTACAACCACAGAAAGAATTCTATTTTACACTGGTAAAACTTACAAGATAGGTGAAGTTCATGATGGTGCAGCTGAAATGGATTGGATGGTACAAGAAAAAGAAAGAGGGATTACTATAACATCAGCTGCTACTACGACTTTCTGGTTAGGTCATAGAATAAATATAATCGACACACCAGGGCATGTAGATTTTACAGCAGAAGTCGAAAGATCTCTTCGTGTATTAGATGGCGCAATAGCCGTCTTTTGTGCAGTTGGAGGAGTAGAACCTCAAAGTGAAACAGTATGGAGACAGGCAAATAAATATAAAGTTCCTAGAATTATATATGTTAACAAAATGGATAGAGTAGGCGCCGACTTTTTTGAAGTAAGGAATCAAGTTATAGAAAAGTTGGGAGCAAAACCAGTTGTTATTCAACTTCCGATTGGCAGTGAATCAAATTTTAAAGGTGTTATTGATTTAATAAAAATGAAAGCAATAATTTGGGAATCATATGAAAGTAATGCTCCTTTTTCGGAACAGGAAATACCTGAAGAGTACAAAAAACTTGCTGAAGAATATAGAGAAAAATTACTTGATGCGGTGTCAGAGCAGGATGATGTTGTTTTAGAAAAATACCTTTCTGGGAGTGAGATTTCTTATGAAGAAATCAGAAAGTGTATTAGAAAAGGAACAATAGCGATGGATTTTTATCCTATGATATGTGGTTCTTCTTTTAAAAATGTTGGGGTCCAAACAATGCTTGATTCTATAGTATACTACCTACCATCTCCTATAGATATCGCGGATGTTGAAGGTGTTCAACCAAAAACAAGAGAGATTGTAAAAAGAAAAGCTATTGAATCAGAACCTTTTTCTGGACTTGCTTTTAAGATTATGAGTGACCCATATATAGGTAAGTTAACATTTTTAAGAATATATTCAGGTAAAATGACCCAAGGAGATGAAGTATATAATTCTTCTAAAGAAAAAAATGAAAGAATTGGAAGAATTGTTTTAATGCACGCGAATAAGAAGGAAGAGATAAAAGAAGCATCCGCTGGAGATATTGTTGGGCTTATAGGGATGAAAAACACGCAAACTGGAGACACTTTATGTTCGCACCATGCACCAATAATACTTGAATCTATGGATTTCCCTGATCCAGTAATATCCGTTGCTATTGAACCAAGGACAAAAGCCGAATATGATAAGTTGTCTATAGCACTTGGTAAATTAGCTGAAGAAGATCCCACATTCAAAATAAATGTTAACGAAGAAACGGGTCAGACAATAATTCGAGGTATGGGAGAATTACATCTTGAAATAATTGTTGACAGAATAAAAAGAGAGTATAAAGTTGAGGCGAACATAGGAGCACCACAGGTTGCATATCGTGAAACCATTCAGAAAAAAGTTAAATCTGAAGGTAAATACATAAGGCAATCGGGTGGTAAAGGTCAATATGGCCATGTAATTATTGAAGTTGAACCTCTTGAAAGAGGTAAAGGCTTTGAGTTTGTAGATAAGATAGTTGCTGGAAGAATTCCTAAAGAATTTATACCGTCTGTTAAAAAAGGAATAGAATCAGCCATAGAAAATGGAGTTCTTGGTAGCTATCCTGTTACAGACATACGTGTTAACTTGCTAGATGGTTCTTATCATGAAGTTGATTCTTCGGATTTAGCCTTTCAGATTGCAGCATCTATGGCTTTCAAAAATGCTTGTAAAGAGGCAGATCCAGTTCTTCTTGAACCAATAATGGCATTGGAAGTTATCATTCCTGAAGAGTATCTTGGTGAGGTCATGGGAGACTTAAATAGCCGCAGGGGAAAAATTCATGGAATGATCGATTCGGTAAGTGGAAAGATAATAAAAGCCGAAGTGCCATTAAGTTCAATGTTCGGTTACGCGACAGTCTTGCGCTCAAAGACACAGGGAAGAGGGACTTATACTATGATGTTAAGTCATTATAGTGAGGTTCCACAATCCATATTAAAAGAAATATTAAAATAATTTTTTCTTATTAATACAACAATAAGAATTTAATTGATTTATGGATAATAAGACAAGTATATTGTCTTTTTAAATAAAAATGTTATTGATTCCTATCAACCCTTGAAAAGAATTTATATGGTTGTTTATTTTTTTATTATTTGAGGAGGAAATAAAAATGGCAAAGGAAAAGTTTAATCGAACTAAACCACACATGAATGTTGGTACTATAGGACATGTTGACCATGGTAAGACAACACTTACTTCTGCAATAACAAGATATTGTGCTGCATTAGGAAGAGCTGTCGCTAAAAAATATGATGAAATTGATAATGCTCCAGAAGAAAAAGCAAGGGGTATAACAATCAATACTCAGCATGTTGAATATGAAAGTGAAAAAAGACACTATGCTCACATTGACTGTCCGGGGCATGCTGACTATATTAAAAACATGATTACTGGTGCTGCTCAGATGGATGGAGCAATACTTCTTGTTTCAGCTAATGAAGGTCCTGAAGCTCAGACAAGAGAACATATTCTTCTTGCTAGACAAGTAAATGTTCCTTCAATAATTGTTTTCTTGAATAAAGTTGATATGGTCCCAGATCCAGAACTTGTCGATCTCGCTGAAGAGGAAACAAGAGAGCTTCTTACAAAGTATAATTTCCCTGGTAAAGAAATTCCTGTAATTAGAGGTTCTGCTTTGAAAGCTATGGAATATGAGGGAAATGATGTAAATGCTGAACCTTGGAAACCTATAGCCGCACTTTTAAAAGCAATGGATGATTATTTCCCAGATCCTGTTAGAGACCTTGATAAACCTTTCTTGATGCCTATAGAAGATATATTCTCAATCAAAGGTAGAGGTACTGTTGTTACAGGTAGAGTTGATAGAGGTAGAATAAGAGTCAACGATAAAGTTGAAATTGTAGGTTTCGGTGAAACAAAAGAGACAGTTATTACTGGTGTAGAAATGTTTAGAAAAGAACTTGATGAAGGTTTAGCTGGTGATAATATAGGTCTTCTTTTAAGAGGTGTTGAAAAAGAAGAAGTTGAAAGAGGTATGGTTATCGCTGCTCCAAAAAGCATAACTCCTCATAAAAAATTCGTTGCTCAGGTTTACATTCTCTCTAAGGAAGAGGGTGGTAGACATACTCAATTCGCAGTTGGTTATAGACCACAATTCTATTTTAGAACAACTGATGTAACAGGAACAATTGCTAAAATACAAAATGTTCAAACAAATGAAGAGGAACAAGTAGCACAACCAGGACAAAACGTTCTTATGACTGTTGAACTTATATATACTGTTGCTATGGAAAAAGGTTTAAGATTTGCTATCAGAGAAGGCGGAAGAACTGTTGGTGCTGGAGTTGTCGCAGAAATTATTGAATAATAAATTGTGGGGAGTATATCTCCCCACATTTAATGCTATCCTGGAGGATATTTGTGAAAAGCACTAAAATTCGAATTAAATTGCAGGCTTATGATCATCTAATTCTTGATAAATCTGCTGAAGAAATAGTAAAGACATTAAAAAAAGCTAAAGCAGTCGTAAAAGGTCCAATACCTCTTCCGACTAAAATTAAAAGATATACTGTTCTTCGTTCACCTTTTATAAATATTGAAAGTAGAGAACAATTTGAGATTAGAATTCATAAAAGAATGATAGATATAATTGAACCTTCAGATGATGCAAAAAATGCTTTGATGAGTTTAGAATTACCACAAGGTGTTTATGCAGAGGTCAAACAATTATAAGTTTATAAAAAACAAAATTATAATTCAAAAGAGGTTAAATTATGATGGGCTTAATTGGTAGAAAAATAGGTATGACAGAAATATTTGATGAATCTGGTAAGCAAATCCCTGTTACAGTAATTAGGGTTGGCCCATGTACTGTTCTTGAAGTTAAAAATAAAGATTCACATGGATATAATGCTATTAAGTTAGGATTTGAAGAATTAAAGGAAAAAAAACTTAATTCCCCAAAAAGAGGATATTTTGATTCATTAAACATAAAATTGAAAGAACAAAATAAAGACATAAACATTGCACCTAAAGCTGTAGTTAGAGAATTTCGAGTTAATGACAATGAACTATCTATGGAAGTAGGGCAAGATTTAGATGTTTCTATTTTTGAAAATATTAAATATGTTGATATTATCGGTAAATCTAAAGGTAGAGGATTTACTGGTATGGTTAAAAGATTTAATGCTAAAAGAGGTAAAATGACTCATGGTTCTAAATTTCATAGAGGTCTTGGTGGTACAGCTATGAGAGAACAACCAGGTAGAGTTTATCCTTTCAAGAAGATGCCAGGTCATTATGGGAATGAGCAGGTAACAGTCCAAAATTTAGAAGTTATTAAATTAATAAAAGATGAAAATATTATTTTAGTAAAAGGCGCGGTTCCTGGTGGTAAAAATAATTTGGTTCTTGTTAAAAAATCAGTTAAAAAACTGGAAAATAAATAAGATTATTCCTTAAGAAGGAAGGGAAAAACTATGCAAGTTACAATTTATTCGCTTGAAAATAGACCAAAAGAAGAAATTCAAGTATCAGATTTAATGTTTAATGCAAAAATAAATAACTATCTTATCTGGCTTGCTGTTACAGTAGAAGAAGCAAATAAAAGGGCAGGTACAGCTGATACTAAGACAAAGGCAGAAGTTGCGGGATCTGGAGCTAAACCATGGAGACAGAAAGGAACAGGTAGGGCAAGAGTTGGTACAAAAAGAAATCCAGTATGGAGAAAAGGTGGTGTTGCTTTTGGTCCTCATCCAAGATCTTTTAGAAAAAAGATAAATAAAAAGATGAAGAAACTAGCCTATATTTCTCTTTTCTCTTTGAAAATGAAAAAAAATCAGATCAAAGTCATTGAAGATATTGTAATAGAAGATTCAAAAACAAAATCACTGGTAAATATTTTAAAACCTTTTGAAATTAAAAATAATGCTGTTCTTATTTATGGTGACAAGAAGTTCATGAATGATGTTAATGAAAGTCAAGTATTGACAATTTCTGAAAATGATAGAAATATAAAAGCTGCTTCTAGAAATTTAGAAAATATTACCACTCTTCATTGGAATAATTTGGCAGCAAAAGAGATTTTTTATGCCAAAGAACTTCTAATAACAGCAAGTGCTTTACATTATCTTGAAGAGAAATATCTACCAATGGTTACACCAAAGGTTAGCTCTGTATAGAAAAATTAAAAAAAATAAAGATAGTAAATAGAAGGAATAAAATATGAAACTTGAATATCATAATATTATTTACAAGCCAGCTTTTAATGAAAAATCTACAAATTTACAGGGACAAAACAAATACACCTTCTATATTCATCAAGACGCAAATAAGAAAATGGTAGCTGAAGCTGTAAGTAATCTTTTTAATGTTAAGGTAATCAATGTTAACATAGTTAATTTACCTAGGAAGGCAAAACAAAGAGACAGATTTCATCCTGGATTTACTAATTTCAGGAAAAAAGCAATTGTTACGATTGCAAAAGGACAACAGATTAAAGAACTGATTGTAGAATAGTGAGGTTATCATGGGATTAAAGAATTATAGACCGATTACTCCAGGACAAAGATTTAAAACATCATTAGATTTTTCTGAGATTACTAAAGATAAACCTTATAAAAAATTAACAGTTTATATACCGGAAAAATCTGGAAGAAATAATTTGGGTAGAGTCACGATGAGAAGAAGAGGTTCTGGTCATAAAAGATGCTACCGAATTATTTCTTTTAATAGAAATATGTTTGATGAAATAGCAAAAGTTGAATCTATTGAATATGATCCAAATAGAACCGCAAGAATTGCGTTAATTTGCTATTCAAATGGTATTAGAAGATATATTTTGGCACCAGACGGACTTAAGGTTGGTGATAAGGTAACAGAAGGAGAAAATGCCCCTATAAAATTGGGAAATGCGCTTCCTTTAAATAAAATTCCTGTTGGTACTTTAATACATAATGTCGAAATGAGTCCTGGTAGAGGTGGACAATTAGCGAGAGCTGCAGGAACTTTCTGTCAGCTTTCTGGTTTTGAAAAAGATTATGCAATTTTGACAATGCCATCTGGTGAAATTAGATATGTTTTATCAAAATGTTATGCGACTATTGGAGTAGTTTCAAATGTTGATCAAAAGAATGTAGTTATTGGTAAAGCAGGTAGAAATAGATGGCTTGGGAAAAGACCAAAAGTTAGAGGTGTTGCTATGAACCCTGTTGACCATCCTATGGGTGGTGGTGAAGGAAGAGGAAAAGGAAATCATCCTCAATCTCCTTGGGGAACACCTGCTAAAGGTTATAAGACAAGAAAGAAAAAGAATCGTTCTGATGTTTTTATAATTAAAAGACGCAAGTAAATGATTGTAGGAGATAAAATATGTCACGCTCAATAAAAAAAGGACCATATGTTGAAAATAGTCTTTTCAAAAAGATAACTGAACTTTCTAAAAGCTCTACTACACAGAAAACAGTAAAAACATGGTCTAGAGAGTCAACTATAATACCAGAGATGATTGGCTTTACAATTAATGTATATAATGGTAAAAAATTTGTTCCTGTTTTTATTACAGAACATATGATCGGACATAAATTGGGTGAATTTGCACCTACAAGGTTATTTAAAGGTCATAGAAGTTCTGAAAAAGTTGCTCAAGCTAAGTAAATATAAAGGAATAGTTATATGAAATCAAGAGCAATAGAAAAATTTATAAGAGTTTCACAAACAAAAGTTTTAAGGTATTCTAGAGAAGTGCCCCCTGGAATGCTTGTAAATGATGCAATAAACAAATTAACTTTTGTCAATACTAAAGGTGCTAAAGTATTAAAAAAAGCTTTAGAGTCAGCTAAAGCAAATATGATAAGCATGGCTACAACTCATAATATAGATATAGATGACTCTAATTTTACTGTTGAAAAAATTTCAGTTTTGAAAGCTCCAACTTATAGAAGGCTTCGAAGAAGGGGTAGGGGTCATGCTGATGTTATTTCAAAAAGAAATTCACATATCTTTGTTGAAATATCTGATGAAAGAGTGAAAAAGGATCAAGCAAGGGGGAACTAAATGGGTCAAAAGGTAAATCCTGTAGGTTTACGACTTGGTATATCAACAGATTGGCAGTCAAAATGGGTCGCAAAATTTAATCATGAAGATTATGCTAAAAAACTTGTTGAGGATCAAGAAATTAGATCTTTTATAAATAAGACTTTAAAAGATGCGGCTATTTCTAAAATTGAAATTATTAGAGAAATAGACATTTTAAAGATAATTATTCATACTGCAAGACCAGGAGTTGTTGCGGGGCAAAAAGGCAAAACTATCGAAGATTTAAGACAAAACTTAATAAAAAAGGTTATTAAAACAGTAAAACCAGACAATGTTAGAATTTCGATTCAAGAAGTTAAAGAAAGATACACATCAGCTGTTTTGGTTGGAGAAAGCATTAAAACCGCAATAGAAAGCAGAGCAAACTATAAAAAGGCTATTAAAAAAGCCATGGAAAATGCTATGAAAAGCGGTGCTTTGGGAGTTAGAGTTAAAGTTTCTGGAAGACTTGGTGGTGCTGAAATAGCGCGAACCGAGCAATTCGCTGATGGGCAGATACCTTTATCTACATTGAAAGCAAAAATAGATTATGCAGTTTCTGAAGCTCTTGTTACTCTTGGTATTATTGGGATAAAAGTATGGATATATCTTGGAGATGTTGACAACGTGAAAGGAGATACTCATGCTACAACCCGCTAGAACAAAATATAGAAAACAACAAAGAGGTAGAAACAAAGGCGAAGCTACACGAAACAACAAGATTGCTTTTGGTGATTATGCTCTTGTAGCTTTAGAAAATGGTTATCTTACACCAAATCAGATTGAATCAGCAAGAATAACTATTACAAGAAATGCAAAAGGTGCAGTTAAATTGTGGATTAAGATTTTTCCAGATATTCCTTATACTAAAAAGCCTCTTGAAACAAGAATGGGTAAAGGTAAAGGCGCTGTTGATCATTATGTTGCTAGGATTAAAAGAGGAGCAATCCTTTATGAATTAGGTGGACAGATTAGCGAATCTGATGCCTTAGAAGCATTAAAACAGGCATCTTTCAAATTACCCATCAAATGTAAAATCGTTAAAAGAAACATTTTGACAGGGGTTTAAAATGAAAAAAGCAATGGCTGATATTATTAATGCAAAAAATGAAGAGATTATCAATATTTTAAATGAATTATCAAGAAAATTAGTTGATCTAAGAATAAAATCTGAGTACGGAGAAGTTAAAGATACTTCACAGATTAAAAAAATAAAAAAGCAAATAGCAAGATATAAAATGATCCTTCATCAAAGAGGCATATCACTATAAGGAGTTTGGTAATGGAAAAAAAACAGTCTCATAGAAAATATTTTCAAGGTTTAGTAGTTTCTGATAAGATGGATAAAACAATAGTTGTAAAAGTTGAAACCTTGAAAATGCATCCTATTTATAAAAAATATGTTAAAAAATGGAAAAAATATAAAGTTCATGATGAAAAGAATATTGCTAAAGAAGGTGATGTCGTTCTTATTGGTGAAACAAGACCACTTTCGGCAACAAAATATTTTGAACTTATAGAAATAGTTAAAAAACAAGGATAAGAAAGAGGTGTACCATGATTCAGCAAGAGACAATACTTAAGGTTGCTGATAATAGCGGCGCCAAATTATTAAAGTGTATCAAAGTTTTAAATCATTCAAAAATTAGATATGCTTATGTTGGAGATATCATTGTTTGTTCTGTTTTTGAGGCAATTCCAAATTCTAATATAAAGAAAGGTCAAATTGTAAAAGCCGTTATTGTTAGAACAAAGGATGTAATAAAAAGACCAGATGGTTCCTGTATAAGATTTGATGAAAACGCTGCATGTATTGTAGATAAAGATAAAAATCCTATTGGAACTCGTATTTTTGGACCTATTGCTAGAGAGCTTAGAGATAGAGATTTTGCAAAAATCATTTCTCTTGCTCCAGAGGTTCTATAAGTGAGGTGACTATGAAAATTAAAATTAAGAAAGATGATAATGTTCTTGTTATAGCTGGCAGGGATAAAGGAAAGAAAGGTAAAGTAATCGCCGTTTATCCTGAGGCAAATAGAGTTTTGGTAGCAAATGTTAATCTTAGAAAAAAAGCCATTAGACAGCAAGACCAGATGATGGATAAAAACTTTGCTGAAAGAGAAGTTCCATTGCATATATCAAATGTTATGGTAATTTGTCCACATTGTAAAAAACCCGCAAGACTTGGAAGAAGAAACGAAGAAGATCATAAAAGATACTGTAGAAAATGTGGTAAAGATATAGATTAGTTAAATAAGGAAGAGGTATAAATATGGCTCAGCTAAAAGAAAAATATAAAAAAGAAGTTATTCCAGTTCTAAAGGAAAAATTTAATTACTCTTCCATAATGGAAGTGCCAAAAATTGAAAAAGTCATACTGAATGTTGGCGTTAGCGAAGCTGTTATTGATAGAAAATTTGTTGATGAAGCAATGAAAGATATTGAAAAAATAGCTGGTCAAAAACCAGTTAAAACAAAAGCTAAAAAATCTATCAACCAGTTCAAAGTTAGACAAGGGCAAGAGTTGGGTGTTAAAGTTACTCTTAGAAAAGAAAGGATGTGGGAATTCCTTTATAAATTTATCAATGTTGCTTTGCCTCGAATAAGAGATTTTAAGGGTATAGCTGTTAAAGGTTTTGATGGTAAAGGAAATTTTACTTTAGGAATAAAGGAACATACAATCTTTCCAGAAATTGAATTTGAATCAACTGAAAAGATTAGAGGTCTTTCAATTACTATAGTAACAACAGCAAAAACAGATGCAGAATGTAAAGAGTTGCTTGCAACTTTAGGTGTTCCATTTAGGAGGTAATTAAATGGCAAGAAAAGCAATGATTGAAAAATCTAAAAGAAAACCAAAATATGAGATTAGAAAGCATAATAGATGTAGAATATGTGGTAAACCTCGAGCATATTATAGAGATTTTGGGATTTGTCGTATTTGTCTAAGAAAATTAGCAGGTGAAGGTAAAATCCCTGGATTAAAAAAAGCTTCATGGTAAGGAGTGGTAAATGTATTCAGATCCAATTAGCGAAATGACTACTAAAATTTACAATGCCCAAGTGGCTAATAAGCCTGATGTCACAATAAGCTATTCAAAAATGAAAGAATCAATATTGAATATTTTAAGAGAAAAAGGTTTTATTCAGGATTTTTCTATCGAATCTCATACAACAAATTCAGATATTAAACAAATTCATGTTGTATTAAAATATACATCAGATAGAAAGCCAGTTATCAATGGTATTAAAAGAGTTTCAAAACCATCTAGAAGGGTATATCATTCAGTAGAAGATATTAAACCAATTATGAACGGTTTTGCAATTGGCGTCTATTCCACAAATAGAGGGATTTTGACCGATAAACAGGCAAAAAAAGAAAATATCGGTGGAGAATATCTTTTTTATATATGGTAAAAAATGAAACATATGAAATTAGGAGATTAGTATGTCTCGATTAATAAAAAAACCTATAATCATACCTTCAAATGTTAAATTATCTATTCAAAATGATGGTAATTTTTATAAAATTGAAGCTAAAGGTCCTAAAGGAACAATTACTAAGAGTATTAGAAATGATATAGAAATCAAACAAAATGGATCAAATTTAACATTTGCTTATAATGGTAATGATAATTCTAAAAAGCCAATGCTTGGTACAAGTTATCGAATTATAAGTTCGATGATAGAAGGGGTTGTTAACGGATATTCAAAAACTTTAACTCTCTTTGGAGTTGGGTATAAGGCAACATTAAAAGGCAAAAACATTGAATTTGAAATAGGTCTTTCTCATCCAGTTGTTTTCCCTTTGCCATCAAATGTAGATGTTAAAATTGAACAAACAAAATTGACTTTTTCCAGCTGCGATAAAGAAATTTTAGGTTTAACTGTACAAAAAATAAGAGATCTTAAAAAACCAGATGTCTATAGAGGAAAAGGTTTTAGATTTGAAGGTGAAAATCCAATTCGTAAAACTGGTAAAAAAACAGCTGCTAAATAAAAGCTTTTAAGGAGCTAGAATTATGATTGATAAAATTGAAATTAAAAAAGAAAGAAGAGTTAGAAGAAAATTTAGAAGTAAGAAAAAAATAACTGGTACTGAATCTAGATTAAGACTGGTGGTTTACAGAAGTAATTTATATCTTTATGCTCAAATAGTTGATGACACAAAAGGTTTTACGATTTTGGGTTCTTCAACTAAGAAACTAGGTAGACCATGTAATATCAAAATTGCAGAAAAATTTGGTGAGGAATTTGGAAAAGTATTAGTAGAAAAAGGTATTCAAAGAGTCGTTTTCGATAGAAATGGTTTTTTGTATCATGGTAAAATAAAGGCTTTTGCCGATGCTGTTCGAAAAGCCGGGATTATTTTTTAGTTATAAGGTAAATAAGGAGAAAATGGATGAGCTCAAATTTTACAGATAGAGAGATAGTAGAGAAAACTGTTAGACTTGGAAGAACTGCAAAGGTAGTCAAAGGTGGAAGAAGATTTTCTTTTAATGCTTTGGTTGTTGTAGGCGATAAGAATGGTAATGTAGGTTATGGATTTGGTAAAGCTAAGGAAGTACCCATGGCCATAACCAAAGCCACAAGACATGCAAAAAGAAACCTTGTTGAAGTCAAGATAAAAAGAACTGGTGAAAAAGGGGAAAATGTTACAATACCTTTTCCAATAACATATAAATATAAATCTTCTGTAGTACTATTAAAACCTGCAGCCCCTGGAACTGGAATTATAGCATGTAGTCCAGTCAGAGCAGTTTTAGAAGCAGCAGGTATTAATAATGTTTTGACAAAATCAATAGGTTCAAATAGTCCTATTAACCTAGTTAAAGCTACTATTTATGCATTACAGAAAATGAAAACAAAAGAAGAAGTAGCAACTATTAGAGGTATTGAACCTAAAAATCTTTTCAAATAAAACATTACAGGGGTTAAAATAATGAAAAAATTATCTATTACACTGATAAAATCTCCTATTGGTTATAATAAAGATATAAGAAATACTGTTAGTGCTCTTGGTCTTAAAAAAATGCACCAAACAGTATTTAAAGAAGAGAACCCTGCAATATGTGGTATGATTCAAAAGGTATCTTTTCTTCTTAAAGTTGATAAAGTTTAATTATATAGTCTTAAGAGAGGATTGATATTATGGAAATAAAGCTAAAAAATGCACCTGGTGCTACAAAAGAAAGAAAAAGATTAGGTAGAGGGCAAGCTTCAGGTTTAGGAACTACTGCTGGTAAAGGTAATAAAGGTCAAAAAGCTAGAAAAGGTTATTCTAGAAAGGCCGGATTCGAAGGCGGACAAATGCCTTTATATAGAAGAATACCAAAAAGAGGATTCAGCAATTTCCCTTTCAAGAAGGAATATCAAGAAGTAAATGTTGACCTTTTAAGTTGTTTTGAAAATGGTTCAACAATAAGCAATCTAGATTTATATGAAGAAGGATTGATTCAAAATATAGATAAACCTTTCAAAATTCTTGGTAAACTTACATTAAATAAATCTATAAATATACAGTTAAGAACTATTATGAATGGCAAGAAGAAAGTCCAATATGATAAATGTACAAAAGGTGCTAAAGAAACAATAGAAAAAGCTGGTGGTAAACTGGTTATCCAATAATTGGAGGAATTAATGGGCAAAAATAAAAAAAGAATAATGATGCCTGGTGGTCCAAAGGAGATAGATGGAGCAAGCTTTACCGTTCTATCTGGTTTGGCTGCGATTTTCGAAATAAAAGAGGTTAGGATTAAATTTTTAATAACTCTTTTTATCCTATTTATTTATCGTCTTGGAGCTCATCTACCAGTCCCAGGTATTGATGTTAATGCTTTAGCCCAAGCTGTAAATGCGACTGCAGGTGGGTTAATGGATTTTATAGATATGTTTGCTGGTGGTGCTTTAAGGAGATTTACTCTTTTTACACTTGGTATTATGCCCTATATTTCAGCTGAAATTATCATGCAACTTTTGATGTCAATAGTTCCAGCATGGAAAGAGATGATGCAGGATGATCAGGAAAAAGGCAAAGATTTTATGCAATTCTGGTCAAGAGCATTAACTATAGTTCTTGCTGCAGTTCAATCTTCTTTATTTATTAGATACATGATAGAACAAAATGCCGCTTCGACCACACCATTCATATTAATTAATTCAATACCTTTATTTTATGCAGTATCTGTCTTATCTATTACATCTGGTACTATGTTCTTGATATGGCTTGGTGATAAAATAGATGAATTTGGTATAGGAAATGGCGCATCAATCATAATTTTTGCTGGTATAATCTCTAGAATGCCTTCTGCATTAAGACAACTATATAAGACTGCTATTGAAAGAAACATTTTCTTAATGATTGCAGTTTTAGTAATGTTTGTCTTTATTATTATTTTGATTATCTATGTTCAAAGAGGGAAGAGAAAAATGATGGTTGGAGGTTCAAAGGCTATAAGAGGCGGAAAAGTAGCTATGATTCCAGCTTTTCCTTTAAATATTCCGATCAACCCAGCTGGTGTTATTCCTATTATTTTTGCATCTATCTTCTTACAATTCCCAGGGCAGATACTCCAACCGTTTGTCGGTAAATCTGCATTTATTCAAAAAATAGTAGTTGCTCTTTATCCAGGAACAGGTTGGTACATACTAATAAATACTATATTAATTATTCTTTTTACATATTTCTATTCTCAATTTCAATTAAATCCTACCGATATTGCAAATTACCTTTCAAAATCCGGAAGAACATTGAAAGGGAAAAGAGCTGGTGGGGATATTGCACCTGAAATTCAAAGAACTGTTGATAGGATAATATTACCAGGAGCAATATTTTTAGCATTTATAGCCGCTGTTCCAGATGTTGTAAACAAATTGTTTAATTTGCCTCACGAATTTACATATATTATGGGTGGTACTTCAATATTGATAACTGCGGGTGTTGCATTTGATATAGCTACTAGACTTGAAAGTATTAGAAGATTCAGATTAAGAGGATAAGAAACAGATGTTGCTCTTCATATATGGTTTACCTGGCAGTGGAAAAGGAACCCAGAGTGAACTGATAAAGAAAGAATTCAATTTTATACACCTTTCTACTGGTGATTTAATTAGAGATATAATTAACAATAAAAGAAAAGGTTGGGAAGAGCTAAATGGCTATGTTGCAAATGGTCAATTAGTCCCAGACGATATTATTAATGAATTGTTTTTTATGTCATTAAATGAAAAAGGAATCGATAAAAATTATATTATTGATGGATATCCTAGGAATTTGAATCAACTAAACTTGATAATTGCGAAATTGAAGAATTTAACTGGTATCGAAGTAATGCATCTTTATATAAGATGCGATGAAGAAAAAATAATTAAAAGAATAACATCAAGAAGGATTTGTGAAAATTGTGGAGCAATTTTTAATATTGAACTTGACAAAGATATACAAAATTGCAAATTTTGTGGAGCAAAACTTTATCAAAGAGTCGATGATCAGTATTCTGTCATTAAGAAAAGAATAGATGAATATAAAATTAAAACTCTGCCTGTAATCAATAGATTAAAAGAAGAAAATTTGCTTATAGAAATCGATGGGGATAGAGAAGTCAATAATATTTTTATGGATATAATTTTAATATTGAAGGGGAAAGTTAAATAATGCCAAAAGAAGATGTTATAATGCTTCAAGGGGAAGTTGTTGAGGTTTTACCTAAAACATTGTTCAGAGTGAAATTGGATAATGGGCATATAATTACAGCTCATCTTGCAGGGAAACTTAGAATGTATAATATTCGACTTCTTCAGGGCGATAGAGTTCAGGTTGAACTTTCTCCATATGATTTAACAAAAGGAAGAATTACTTATAGAATTAAGTAATTAATAAATACTATAAAACTAGTATTTTAAATGATAAGTTTATTTATTCTGGAGGTATAAATGAAAGTTCGTTCTTCAGTGAAAAAAATTTGCGATAAATGCAAAATAGTTAAAAGAGAAGGTATCGTTAGAGTAATTTGCGAAAATCCAAAACATAAGCAAAGACAGGGTTAATTTGAGGAGGGAATTAGATGGCTCGAATAGCTGGAGTTGAATTACCAAACAAAAGAATTGAAGTTGCCCTTACCTATATTTTTGGTATAGGAAGATCTACTTCAAATAAGATTTTAAAAGAAACTAATATCAGTAAAGACAAAAGAACAAATGAATTATCTGATGAAGAAATTCAAAAATTGAGAACTATTATTGAAAAAACTTTAAAAGTCGAAGGTGATCTGAAAAACGAGATAGCATTAAATATTAAAAGACTAAAAGATATTAGATGTTATAGAGGCTTAAGACATCAAGCTAGTTTACCAGTAAGAGGGCAAAGAACAAGAACAAATGCAAGAACTAGAAAAGGTCCTCGTGGTAATAGAATTGGTGCAAAGAAAAAGAAAACAGCAGCAAAGGAGTAACTGATTTATGGCTAAACAAAAGACTAAGAAAAAAGCAAAACATGTAGTACCTTATGGAAAATGTTACTTAAATTGTTCTTTTAATAATACAATTGTAACTTTTACAGATACAAACGGAAATGTTTTAGGTTGGTCAAGTTCAGGTGCTAATAATTTTAGAGGAGCCAAAAAATCAACTCCATTTGCAGCTCAGATAGTTGTTGAAACTGCATGTAACGCTATTAAAGAGTATGGACTTCGAGAAGTTGAGGTTTTTGTAAATGGACCTGGAATGGGTAGAGAAGCTGCAATAAGGGCTCTAGCACAAAATGGTTTAACTGTTAGAGCTATTACTGACATTACTCCTATTCCTCATAACGGATGTAGGCCAAGAAAAAAAAGAAGAATGTAAAATAATTATATAAAGGGGCGCAGAATCATATGGCAAGAAATTATGAAACTAAATGTAAACTTTGCCGAAGAGAAGGTGATAAGTTATTCTTAAAAGGTGATAGATGCTATTCAAGAAAATGTCCGATAGATAAAAAGAAATTTATAAAAAGTAGAAATTCAAAGCTTTCAGATTATGGTTTACAATTAAGAGAAAAGCAGAAAATTAAAAGATATTACGGTGTTTTAGAAAGACAATTCAGAGTATATTTTGCAAGAGCTTTAAGAATTAGGCAGGGATTGACTGGAGAAAATTTGCTTTCTTTGCTTGAATCAAGATTTGATAATGCTATATATCGAATGAATTTAGCTAAATCAAGAAATCAAGCAAGACAGTTTGTTTTACATGGAATGTTTGCTATAAATGGCAAAAAAATTAATATTCCTTCATATAATTTAAAAGCAGATGATATCATTACACTCACATCTCATGGTGAGAAAAATAAAGAACTTCTTTCTATAATAGAACAAAATAAAGATACTAAACCTGATGTAGAATGGCTTAGTTTTGATTTTGATAAAAAAGAAGGAAAAATTTTAAGACTACCTTTAAGAAGAGATATTCCACAGAATTTTAATGAACAACTTGTAGTTGAGTTCTATTCTAAATAGTTGGAAATAAAGAGGGAATAATGGATAAAAATATTTTACAACATCTTCAACTTCCTTCCAACATAGTTTTTGAAAGCAATGAACAGGATATCTTCTATGGCAGATTTGTAATGAAACCTCTTGAAAAGGGTTATGCTATTACAATAGGTAATAGTCTTAGAAGAGTTTTGCTTTCTTCTCTTCATGGATATGCTATTTCAAGTATAAAAATCGAGTATCAAGCAAAAGGGGAGAAAAGAAATTTTGTAAAATCTGAATTTGATAATATACCAAATATAATCCTTGAAGATACTTTAACAATTATAAGTAATTTGAAAAAAGTAAGATTTAAATTAAATACGGAATCTCACAAAAAGACTTATAATGTTGAGATATCTGGGCCAAGTGAAGTTACTGCAAAAGTACTTTCGAATTCAGATATGAATATTGTCAATCCCGACGATTATCTTTTTACAATTACTAAGGAAGGTAAAATTTTTCTAGAATATACAGTTGAGTGGGGAAAAGGATTTGTAGCAGCTGAAAAAAAGTTGGATCTTCTTGATAAAATTGGAATTATTCCTATAGATTCTATCTTTTCTCCGGTAAAAAAAGTAAATTTCCAAATAGAAGCTGCAAGAGTAGAAAACATTACTGATTATGAAGCTCTAATAATGGATGTTTGGACTGATGGAACAATAAAACCAAAAGAAGCTGTCGAACAGGCATCTTATATTCTTATACAGTATTTTTCAAAATTTATAACAAGTGTAAAAGATGAAAAGGAAATATTTGATATTGAATCTATCTCAGACGAATCCATAAATGATAAAGATGCAAAACTTTTACAAATTTTAGATCAATCTCTTGATGTTCTTGAATTTACAGAAAGGATTAAGAATTGTTTTAATTCAGCTAATATAAAAACTTTTAGAGATCTTTTAACCAAGACTGATAGTGAAATTGAAAATTTAAAAAATTTTGGAAAAAAATCTCTTGAAACTGTTGTTGATAAATTAAAAGAAAAAGGGCTATCTCTCAATATGAAAGAAGAGATTGAACGAATTGAAAAATTATATAAGAAAAATACTGAGTAAAATACAATTTTTAAGGGAAGGTTATGAGACATTTAATTAATAAAAGCAAACTTGGCAGAACAAAAGCACACAGAGAAGCAATGCTTAGAAACCAGATTACTTCTCTTATTTTATATGGCAAAATTGAAACAACTTTGGCAAAAGCAAGATTTTTAAGATCTAATGTTGAAAAGTTAATAACAAGAGCTAAAATTGATGATACAGTACATAATAGAAGAATTGTCAGGAAAGTAGTTCAAAATAAAGATGCATTAAATAAACTGTTCAAAGAAATTGGGCCAAGATTCAAAAGTAGAAATGGCGGATATACAAGAATAATCAAAACAGGTTTCAGGAAAGGGGATGATGCCCCGATGGCTGTAATTGAAATTCTTTCAGAATAAATGAATAAAAATAGAGATAAAATCTGGCATATCGCCAGATTTTTATCTTTAATAATCCTTATTCTAAGTTTTATTTTATCATTATTCAAACAAGATTTAATAAAAATAATCATTTTAATTATTTATCTTTTACTTTATTTTATAACAAATGATATAAAAAAATTATTGTCACTTATTATAAAAGTGTCTACTCTGATAATATCAATATTATTTTTTAAGTTTATTTCTAATCTTTTTTATTCGAAAATCATTGAATTTAGCTTTTTAAATGAAATTAGTAAATTAATAAATCAAATTCTCAACATTGCAAATTCCATTTTGTTCTCATCCATATTTTTTAAGTTAATTCCGATAAATAGTTTAAGTCAGTTTGAGAATTTAAATAATTTTATTTCAAAATTGAAATTGAATGAATTAAAAGGTAAAAAAATAGAAAGCATAAAAATAAATTCTATATCTTCTTTTTTTGCTTATATTATATCTGAAAGCTATAAAATTTATTACCAGGAAGAAAATAATATCAAAAACAATTAATTTAAATTACTTTTTATAAATTGAATTTTTTAATGCTTCTATTTGTTCAGTATCTGTATCATCGAATTGTACACCAAAATGCCAGTCTTCATTTTCTTTCCATCTTCTTCTAACATAAGCTTTTAGAGTAAAAATATTATTTTCTATTCTAAAATTCAGTTGCATCTCATCTTTTTCAAAAAGGTTTGAAGCAAGTTTGTTTTCATTAGAAAAAAATTGCATTCCACCTTGTGAAATATCGGCAATATTAGCTTCAACAGTTAGGTATTCTGTTCTTATAAAGTACTGATTTTTAATAAGCGAAGCTATTAATAATTTAGAAAATTCTTCTAGATTATTTATGATATTAAAAGCAATCTGAGCATTTTTATCGATTTCATTCATTAGGTACAAATAGCCAACAACATACTTTTTATAAATTACTGGATAATATAATTCAGAAAGAATATTTTTTTTCTGTTTTAATATTAATAGTTGGTTTATTTTTTGATTAGCAACATTTTGGTCATTACCTAACAGTTTATAATATTCTACAACATCTTCATTTACAATTACTTTTTCTATGTCATAAACTTGAGAATCAGGGAAATATTTGAAGCTGTTTGGAATATAGAATGCTTTACCTGTTTTTACTATTAAGAACTCCTCTAAAGTTGCTGGATTTCTATTTTTAAAAATTACAATAGCATTTTTTGAAAAAACCGACATTTTCCTTCTAAATCCATCAATCATTTCTTGAATATTATTAATAGAGTCTAACTTTAATAGGTTTTCATCAAAAATTCTGAAAGTAGTTGTTTCAGGAAAATCTAGATGTTCTGTCTTAGAAGGAAATGTAACTGATACGGTGTTTTCCTTTAAAGTTACTCTTTGAAATCTTCTCTGTATATTTCTTACAATGTTGTCTGGAAATGATATGACAAAAGTTTGAGAATTTACAATAGATTTTATGGTTGAAGTAAACATATGTCTGTTATCTCTAACGAAGAATATAAAGTTTAACTTTTGATATATTGAAAGTGGAAGTTTACAGTTATGTTGAATAGTTATTGTAAAAGCATCATATCTTATAATTGTACCTGAAAACTCAAATTTTTCTTTTACAAAAAAGGAAAGAGGGATTTTTTTTGTAGCTAGAATATCTATAATATACTCTTTTTCAATTTTAGAAGATATATTTGCACTCAATTTATGCTCCTAAAATATTACTTTATATCTGTAATAATTATTAAGTAAAATATAAAAATTTCAAATAATATTCTATAATATATCAATCGTCTTATAAATAAAAATTATTGAAAAAAATTTATCGTGATTAATTATCTATTTAGAAATTATGAAAGAAAGAATAGAAAAATTACTTGAAGAGATTGAGAATTTGTCAACTAAAGGTAACTTTAAAGAAAAGATCACTCTTGTTGCTGTCACTAAGACATTTGATGTCGACACAATATTGGAAGCCTATAGATGTGGGCTTCGAATTTTTGGAGAGAATAAAGTTCAAGAAGCAATTTCAAAAATTGATGCTATGAAAGATTATAAGGATATACAGTGGCATTTGATTGGACATTTGCAATCTAATAAGGTAAAAAAATGTAAGGTTTTCTCTCTTATTCATTCAATAGATTCAATAAAGCTTTTAGAAGAGTTTTTAAAATTTGAAGATTCTGAAAGACCTGATTTACTTATCCAGATCAATTCTTCAGCAGAAGAATCAAAATCTGGCATACCGTTAGAGAATGTCTATGATTTTTTTGATAAAGTTTTGGAACTAGAATTAAATAAAAAAATCAAAATCCGAGGTTTAATGACAATAGGGCCTTTGACTGAAGATAAAAAAGAAATAAGAATTGCATTTAAAAAAACAAGGAAATTTTATGAAGATTTACAATATAAGTATAATTTAACTTTTGACATATTATCAATGGGGATGAGTAGTGATTATAGAATAGCTATAGAAGAAGGAAGCAATATGATAAGAATAGGTTCATTGATTTTTGGAGAAAGAAAATATGTTTGAAATAATTCTATCAACTATCTTCCTTATTATCATTATCTTTTTATTCCTTAGAATGATTTTTCTAGCAATTGAATCAGAAGAAAAAAATGGCATTTTAGTGAAGATAGCTAATTTTTTTGTTAAAAAAACAAATTTTATATTTAAAAATTTTGATTCTAAAATAAGGTTATCAATTGGTAAATTTAAGTTAAATTATCTTTTTTTAATTCTTTTGCTAATGTTGATTCAAAAGTTAATCCTGTTAATATTTAAAAATAATTAAGTTAATTAATTTAATATATATTTAGTAAGATTAAAAAACTATAAATAAACAAAAATTATAATAAACTCATTTGAAAAAAATATTTAAGGGGAGTTGAATGGAAAAAATTAAATATGCTGTTATCGGTGGTTCTGGTTTATTAAACCTTGAAAATTTAGTTATTGAAAAAGAGTTGGAAATCCAAACACCTTTTGGTATGATGTCAGATAAAGTAACTATTGGATATTTTAAAGGAACTAAACATAAAATTGTTTTTTTACCAAGACACGGAAGAAATCATACTATTATGCCATCAAATATACCTCAAAAAGCAAATGTATGGGGATTAAAATATTTAGGAGTTGAAAAAGTTTTTGCTGTTTCAGCAGTAGGTTCATTAAAAGAAAATATAAAACCTGGCGAGTTGGTAATCCCATCACAAATTTTCGATAGAACAAAAAGCAGAGATTCTACCTTTTTTGAAGATGGTCTTGTTGGGCATATCCCTTTTGGACAACCTTTCTGCCCTGCTATTTCTAATTTTCTCTATGATACAGTTAAAAGTCTTGGTTATCCAATTCATAAAGATGAAACTTATGTATGTATGGAGGGACCAGCCTTTTCAACAAAAGCAGAATCTGAGTTTTATAGGATGTTAAAAGCTGGTGTTATAGGCATGACAGCATTACCAGAGGCTAAATTATTTAGAGAAGCTGAAATTTGTTATACTCTTTTATCTACTGTTACTGACTATGATTGCTGGAAAGAGGGTGAAGAATCAGTAAATGTTAAAATGGTCCTTGAAACCATGAAGAAAAGTAATGAAATGGTTCATAATATATTAAAAAAACTATTTGAAACACTTCCAGAAAAATTCGATATTCAATGTCAATGTCAATATGCATTGATGTATGCTATAACTACTAAGAAAGAGGGAATTTCAAAAGAAATGCTTCGAAAACTAGATTTACTTATTGGTAAATATTATAATATTGATTCAAAAGAGGATTAATATGTGCTTTTTGGCATTGCTACCAATGTTTATGCAACCCATAATTTTTCAAGATTCCTTTTCTAACGATATTAATTTTACTACACTATGTTTATCAAATTTATATAATTATTCTTTATCTTTTTTATTCGATACTTCTTTACCTAAGTGCAATAAAGATGAAAAAGAATCGTTATTTTCAAGATCCGAAAATATTTTTTTTCTGTTACTCCCTCTTTTATATTTTTACCTTTCAAATATGGTAAAATTTTCTCAAATTTTACAGAATGGTTTTATTTCTGATTCCTTTTCAACAATAGAAAATAGATATATATGGGGTTCCATTTTCCTTATTAGTATTAATATAATTATACATGATATTTTTATTTAAAAGATCTACTAACAAAAGAATTTTTATTCTTTTTAAGATATATTCAAGTTAAGATATTCAAGTTTTAATATCATGAGGTAAAAAATGAAAAATGAATTAATTAGAAGATTAATTTTGGTACTATTAATAATTTTTCTTACAATATTTATTGACCAGATTAGTAAATATCTTGTTTCACATAATATGGATCTATACTCTTTTAAATCTATTATTCCTGGAGTATTAAATTTTAGATATATTACAAATTATGGATTTTTGCTTGGTATAGGATCAAATTTAAATGATGGAAGAACATTTAATGGAGTCGTAATAATAACGATATTTGCTTTATTCATCCTTTTAGGTTATTTTATCTATCTTTTTTTCCAAAAAACAACATCGAATTTTCTTCTTGTTACTTTTTCAATACTTATAGGTGGTGCATGGGGTAACTTTTTGGATCGTCTTATAAAGGGGAAAGTAGTAGATTTTTTAGAATTTGTACTTCCAATTAAAAGAATTGGCAGGTTCTATATTGGTTCTACACCAATATTTAATATGGCTGATTTCTTTGTGACAGTTGGTATTATTATGCTTTTAATCTATTATTTTATTATAGAACCAAAGGAGCATAATAGAAAAAAAGCAGAAGAAATAGCTTCTGAAAGATCGCAGAATGAGTTTTCAAGTAATAATGATATTAGTCAAAATATGACTGAAGAAAGATTAGATTTGGATAAAAATGAAAACTTAAATGAAGATATAAATGAAAATTCTAATGAAATCAATAAAACTGATTGTAAATAATGAAAAATATCTCAAAACAAATAAAAATATTGTTAAAAATAAAATAAGCAAAATTTTTTGAAAATAATATTAAAATAATCTTTTAAGTCGCAATATGATAGAAAACAAAAAAGAGAATGATGATGAAATTGAATTCTTTCAAATTGTTATTCCTGAAAATACTTTATCAACAAGAGTAGATAAATTTTTATCCGAATATAGCGGATATTCAAGAAGTAGAATTTCAAAATTTACTTATAAACTTTTAATTAATAATAAAGAAGAGAAACTTTCCAAAATAATAAAGCCAAGAGATATTATTCAGATTTATTTAAAAGTACCTGAAGACTATACAGAAATTATCCCTCAAAAGTACGACTTAAATGTAATTTATGAAGATGATTCATTGCTTATTATTAAAAAGCCTTTCAACATACCTACTCACCCATCCTTTGGGCATTCTTCTAATACGATTTTAAATTATGTTAAATACTATCTACTAGATAAAAATGAAAATCCTTTGCCAGATTGTGGTATGGTTCATAGGCTAGATAAAGATACAGAAGGGATTTTAATATTTGCCAAGACAATAGAAAGTCAGGCTTATTTTAAATCTCTTTTCATGAATAGGCAAATTGAAAAACAGTACTTTGCTATTATAAAAGGCATAATTGAACCAAATATTGGTGAATTTAATGACAAGCTTAAAAGAGATCCAAATGATAGGCTTAAATATAAGGTATCTATAAGTGGAAAAGAAGCTATCTTATCTTATAATCGTATTGGTGTTTCATCTGATTATAGTGCCGTAAATATAAATCTTAAAACTGGCAGGACTCATCAAATAAGAGTTCAATTTTCATATAGAGGACATTTTGTTATGGGAGATCCTATATATGGAAAAAAGCAGAATAAAATCTATGAAGAGTATGGTATGCTATTATTATCCAAAAAAGTTGGTTTTATTCATCCAAAGGATCACAAATTTTTAAAATTTGAAATAGATTTACCTCAGAGATTTCAAAAATTTATATATGATTATAAAATAGATTTGGAAGGTTAAAGTACTATGAGATTGAATATAGGTTTTACTGGTATTTCTGGAATGCTTGGTAAAAATTTTTTGGATTTTTACTTAAAAGATAGAGAATTAAGAAAAAAATATAGAATTATTGGTTTATCGCGAAATATTTCGGAAGATTTAATAAAAAAATATAAAGATAATTCCGATGATTTAGTTTTTAGGAATATTAACTATTTTGATCAGAATAGCTTAAAGAATGCGCTAGAATCCATAGATATTTTAATCCATTCCGCTGGTGTTACAAAAGGTAACTATTACGAAATATTTCAAAAAGGAAATGTTGAAGTTACTGAAAATCTTATTAAAGTAATTGAAAATGAAAAATTACCTATAAAAAATTTTATATTTATTTCCTCTCAATCTGTTCTTGGTCCATCTGATTTAAATAATAAAGTGAAAGATATATTCTTTGACGAAGAAAGTAAAAGCAATCCTATCTCTAGCTATGGTAAAAGCAAGACAGAAGCAGAAATAAGAATCAAAAATTCAAATATAAACTGGTCTATTATAAGATTTCCGACAATTTTTGGTAAATATGAGATGGATTCTCTTATTTTGTTTAAGTTCGCGAATAAAGGGATAATGCTTGATACATCTTGGGAATATTTTACCTTATCTTATATTCTAGCAGAAGATGGTGTAGAATTAATATTCAATTTAATAGATAAAATGGCTAGTGATTTCGAGATGGTAAATAAAAAGGTATATCACTTTTGTTATGATAAACCCATCAGAATTAGAGATTTTATGAATGAAATAATGGGATTTTCTAATAAAAAAGTAGTTTTAAAGATCTTAGCTCCTAGATTTCTATTTAAAATAACTGCTTTAATTTTAACTTTAATATCAATTTTAAATAAAAAAGCTATAATAATAAACAAAGAAAAAGTTAATGAATTTCTGCATTCAAGATGGCTTATGGCAAATGATAAAACCAAAAAATTGTTATCTTTAAGTAATATCGAAAGAAAAGCAAATTTACAAGAAATTTATGAATGGTATAAAGAAGAAGGATTAATTTGATATGGAAAAAAAGGGATTATCATTGTATCCTATCGATATTGTAATAATAAGTTTGAATATTATTTTTGCCTTATTTAGTTTTTTAAATTTAGGTAAACTATATATTAAAATTGGTAAAATTAATTTTGATAGAGAATTTTTATTAGGTTTTTTCTTTTTATTTGCAAATCTACTTATATTATTTTGGATAAAGATTTCGAATCCTTCAAAAAATATTGTTGTACAATTCTTTAGACTATTTTATGGTCAAGCCTTTTATATTATATACTTCCCTGAATGTATTACTCTTTCACAACTATTTTATAATGGTAAATCTTTCGATTCAATCTTTGCATATTTAGATTTTATAATATTTCACTATCAACCTGCTGTGGAATTTAGTAAAGCATTTATAACCAATAGATATATAAATGAGTTGTTCTTTTTCTCTTATTTTGCCTATTATTTACTTATGGCTGCTGGATGGTGGATACTCTACTTTAGAAAGAAAAAAAAACTAGCACATTATTGTTTCTTTGTAACGACATTAAGCTTTGGATTTTTATATATATGGTATACTTTTTTCCCAGTAAAAGGACCTAAATTTTATATAGAATCACTTCATAATGTATGGTATTCAAATTTTCAAGGATTTTATTTTACCAATTTGATGAAGAGAATATTCAATTCTACAAATTTAGGAGGTGCTGCCTTCCCATCTTCTCATGTAGCAATTTCACTTATAGCTCTTTTTCTAAATAGGATATATAACAAGAATCTAATGCCAATAATTTTTCCTCTAACATTTACACTTATGCTTTCTACAGTTTATTTATATGCTCATTATTTTGTTGATGTCATAGGAGGAATTTTTGCAGCAATAATTCTTTATACTTATGTGCCTCTATTACAGAATCTATTTTTAAAATTAACACGGAATCTCAGTAAAATACTAATAGAAAAATTTAATTTTAAACAAATTAATTCAATTGAAGAAGATCTTTCTGTCGAATAAAAGATATTCCTATTATTTTTTTATAAATAGTATTTTAGTTTTTGAAGTACTGTTCTTATTATATAAGTTATTTAAGTTGTTACTTTTATACTATTTTTTATTATATTCCCTTTATAGAAGTTCATTTGAAAAATAATATTTTTATAAAAACTTCATTGTTTTTTAATAAAAAAATTATTTTGAAATTTAAAAATGATAAAAATAAATAGAAAAATTAATAAAATCAATAGAAATATTAATAAATATAATTTATTAAATTAAAAAATAAAATATATTGACAAACAAATTAATTTATGTTATATATTAATTGAACATCTAAATTGATGGAGGTTTTATGAAAAAAATGATAGGTAGATGTCCTATATGTGGAGAGCCTCTAACAGTGACTTCTCTTTTTTGTAAAGAATGCAATCTAACAATCTCAAGTGAGTTTGAACTTGATGGATTTTTTAAATTGACAAATGAGCAATTGCTTTTTGTAAAAACTTTTATTAGAAATAGAGGCAATATCAAAGAAGTAGAAAAAGAATTGGGGATTTCTTATCCTACTGTAAGAAATAAACTTGATGAAATAATTGAAGCTCTTGGATATAAAATAGAAGGTAAGGACGATTTTCAAAATAAGAGAAAAGAGATTTTAGCAAAACTTGAAAAAGGGGAGATTACATCAGAACAAGCGATAGAGCTTTTAAAAGAAATTGAGTATTAAGGGGATTAAAATGGAAATAAAAAAAATAAACTCCTCAAATTTAAAATCTTTTTCATTTCAACTATCCTCAGCTGATTTATATATTGAGCAATCAGATGCGAATTCCATTGAAATAGAAACAGACGCAATCTTAGATCAGGATTACGAAATAATTGAGAAATCAGATTCAATTGAAATAATTGAAAAAAGAAGAAATTTCTTAAATTTTTCTTTTTTCAATTATTCAAAATATTTTAAATTAGTTATTCCAGAAAGTATATCTCTTTTTATCTCAATTGCTTCTGGTGATTTAAAAATCATAAACAAGGTCAGTAAAGAAGATAATAAAAGCTACTTTAAAACAAAGACTATAGATGTAAAGCTCACTTCTGGAGATTTATCTATTGAAAATATATCTACTGCAATATTTATATTTTCTTCTACCTCTTCTGATATATCAATTGAAAATTCAAAGTTAGGAAAAACAAAGATAAAGGGAATATCTTCTGATTTATATCTTAATAACTGTATGGTAGATGAAATTGAAGCCAAAACAATTTCTGGAGATGTCACATTGAAATTATTGAATTTCAATAAGATTGAAGCTGATTTAAAATCTGGAGATATTAGTATCATATGTCCAAAGACAAAGATAAATGGTTCATTTAATACTTTATCAGGTGATGTTGAGTTAAATGGAATTGAAATAGACAAAAGTATTTCTACCCCATACTTATATTTAAAAACATTATCAGGGGATATTTCTGTTAATGGTAAATATGAAGTTTCCATAAATCCAGTTCCTTCTCAAAATAATGAACCAATAAAATCGGCTTTTGAAGAATCTAGTAAGAAGGACGAAAGGGAAAAATTTATTCAACTCTTAGTTGATGGTAAGATTTCTGAAAAAGAAGCAGCTGAGCTTTTAAAAGGTTTTGGTTTTAATGAAGATGAAATTGATTCAATATTCGAAGAGTATCTTTTTAGAAAAATTAATAAGGGTGACAAGTAGAGGGGGTTACTATGAGTGATTCAATTTTTTTTGAATTGGAATCGGAAAAGAAAAAGATATTGAAAATGGTTGAAGAAAAAAAGATAACTGCAGAAGAAGCAGATAGATTAATCTCTATTTTAGAAGAATCTGTTTTAAAAGAAGAGGCAAAAGAAAAATTAAAAGAAGAAATCCAAGCAGAAAGAAGGGATAAAGAAAGAATTTCAAATGATTTAGGTTTGAAAAAAGAAAAAATACCTAATGTAAAAGGTAAAATTGTAGTTAATGTATTTGAAAATGGTGTAAAAAAGGTCAATGTTGTACTACCAATTGCATTTATTAAAATTGCAGATAAATTGCCAATTCAAGGTAATATTTCAGGACAATTTGGTGATCAAAGTCAACTTCCTATAAAAGACCTTTTAAAAACTGCTAAAGAAAGTGGTTTAAATATCGAGGAAGGGATGTACATTCTTGTTAAAGATGATGAAGTCCATATTTATGATGCAGATGGGTTAGAATTTGTTAATGTAACAGAAGTAAAAAAATAAAAAAAGGCTATCTCAATTCATAAAATAGGAGTTTTGTTATCTGTGAGATAGCCTAAAATATTTAATAAATATTTAATAAAGAAAAGTATATTTTAACATAAGAATCAATCTATTTTTGTTACCTTAAATTAAACAATGCATCTTTACCAAGATAAATAGCTTTATTTCCAAGTTGCTCTTCTATTCTCATAAGCTCGTTATATTTTTCGATTCTATCTATTCTACTAGCAGAACCTGTTTTAATAAAACCAGTATTTAAGGCAACTGCAAGATGAGCTATTGTTGTATCTGCTGTTTCTCCAGATCTATGAGAGACAACAGCTGACCAATGTGATTTATGAGCAAGTTCAATAGCATCCAAAGTCTCTGTAATTGTCCCAATCTGATTAAGCTTAATTAAAACTGAGTTGGCTGTTTTATTTGCAATACCTTTCTTGATTTTTTCAACATTTGTAACAAAAATATCATCTCCTACAATTTGAATCTTAGATCCAAGTTTTTCAGTCATTTTTTTGAAGCCATCCCAATCATTTTCATCAAGACCATCTTCAATTGAGATTATAGGATATTTATTACAATAATCTTCATAAAGTTCAATGATTTGATCGGAATTCAATTTTTTCCCGCCTTCACCATTTAATATATAATAACCATCATTAAAGAATGAGGATGCTGCAGGATCAAGAGCTATTGCAATATCTTCTCCTGGCTTATATCCAGCTTTTTCAATGGCTTCAACTATGACTTTCAATGCCTCTTCATTTGAATCAAGATCAGGAGCAAATCCGCCTTCATCACCAACCGAAGTTGCTTTTTTCTTTTCTTTCAATACTTTTTTTAGTGAATGAAATACTTCAGCACCTTTTCTAATGGCTTCGTGAAAGGAATTCGCCTTTATTGGTGCTATCATAAATTCTTGAATATCAACATTATTATCAGCATGTTTTCCACCATTTAAGATATTCATCATAGGTACTGGTAAAATTTTTGCATTTACTCCACCAATATATCTATATAGTGGTAAATCTAAATAGTTTGCAGAAGCTTTAGCACAAGCAATAGAAACTCCTAGTATTGCATTAGCGCCTAGATTCTTTTTGTTTGGTGTACCATCAAGCTTAATAAGTAATCTATCGATTTCAACTTGATCAAGTGCATCTTTACCAATAAGTTCTGGAGCAATTATTGAATTTACATTTTTAACAGCGTTTAAAACTCCATTTCCATTGTATCTTCTTTTATCAAGATCTCTAAGTTCAACAGCTTCGAATTCTCCAGTAGAGGCACCAGATGGAACAGCTGCTCTTCCTACAATTCCCGATTCTAAAATTACATCAACTTCAATTGTTGGATTTCCTCTTGAATCTAGAATTTCTCTCGCAATAATTTTTTCGATAATACTCATATTTCCTCCATATAAATTAATCTTTATGAAAAATTAAAATCATCATCAAAAAAATTTTATATTAAAAAAAAAAAAAATATAGAAAATTATTCAAAATAATAAATTGAAATTAATATTATTTGATATATACTAAATATGTGAATTTTATATGGTAAAGAATTTATAAGCCAATAAAAAGGATAATCTATGAATGAATTACTATCTATCTTTAATGTCGAGTTACTTATTGGTACCATTAGATTAAGTACTCCAATAATTCTTGCCAGCATTGGTGCTACGATTTGTGAAAAATCTGGCATAGTTAATATTGCCATGGAAGGAGTAATGATAATTGGTGCATTTTTTTCAACTATTATAACACTTAAAACAAATAATCCATGGTTAGGTCTTTTAGCTGGAGTGATGTTTGCCATGGTTTTTTCATCAATTCATGCAGTTGCTACTATAACATTGCATTTAGAGCATGTCGTTTCAGGTGCAGTATTAAATATTGTTGCTTTAGGATTAACAAGATATCTTATGATTTTAATAATTGGACATCCAGGAACTACTGATCTTGTGAAGAAGTCACTTGGGCAATATAAATATGCTATCCCATTTCTTTCAAAAATACCAATACTTGGTCCAATATTATTTAATCAGACACCTATCGTATATATGACTTTTATCATTATTATTGCAATAACAATATTTTTAAATAAAACAAAAACTGGATTACATATCAGGGCAGCTGGTGAACATCCTCTTGCAATAGAAACTTTGGGTATTTCTGTTTCAAAAATGAGATATCTTGCAGTTCTGATTTCTGGTTTTTTATGCGGGTTAGCTGGAACTTATCTTGCTATTGAAAATGGCACTTCTTTTACCGAAGGGATGACAAACGGTAGGGGCTTTATTGCTTTGGCTGCTAATATATCTGGTGGATGGAATCCAATAGGTTCATTTTTAGCTTCGCTTCTATTTGGTTTTGCAGATTCTCTTCAATTTAAGCTTCAAGCAAGTAAAATTATAAATATGCCATCAGAGATTTTTACTATGTTTCCATATATTATTACAGTTATTCTTGTGGCTGGACTTGTTAGAAAATCCAGACCCCCAAAAGCTCTTGGATTGGATTTTTCAATCGAAAAAACAAGTTAAACAGAAAAAGGAATATTTAAGAAAGATACCTAAAGAAATACAAGCTCCTAAAAATTAAAAATATACACCTATAAATTAAAAAATATCTTATAAAATAAATTTATAATTATTTTTAGATATACTTGCAAAAATTTGTTTTCAATTTATATTTTTATTAATGCGAAAGGAGGAGATAAAATGAAACGCAAAATACTTGTTTCTATCATGGTTGTTCTTATCATTGTTGCTTTTGCAATGACATTCTCATGTCAAAAAAAAGCTGCAAAATCAAACATGATTGTAGCTATGGCAACTGACGTTGGTGGTCTTGGTGACAAATCCTTCAACGATGGTTCCTATAATGGACTTTTAAAAGCTAAAGAAAATTTTAATGTTGAAGTAAAAGTTGTTGAATCAAAACAACAAACAGACTATGTCCCAAACCTCTCAAACTTTGCTAAAGAAAAAGCAAAAGTCGTTTTTGCTGTTGGTTTTTTAATGGCAGATGCTATGGTTGAAGCTGCAAAAAATAATCCAGATACATTCTTTGCTGGAGTTGATATTTTTGTTGATCCAAATACAGCTCCTAAAAATGCTACTGGTATTCTTTTTAAGGAACATGAGGCTGGATATCTTGCTGGTATAGTCGCTGGTCTTTTAACATATAAATATTCAGATGCTCTTCCAAACCTTAATAAGAAAAATATGGTTGGTATGGTTCTTGGTATGGATATCCCCCCAGTTGAAAGATATCAAGCTGGATTCTATGCTGGTGTTAAAGCTGTTAACCCAACATGTGAAGTTATTTCAGTTGTAACAAATGTTTTCAATGATCCAGCAAAAGGTAAAGAAGCTGCTATAGCTCTTTATGATAAGGGTTGTGATATTGTTTTCCATATCGCTGGATTAACAGGAAATGGTGTTTTTGATGCAGCAAAAGAAAAGAATGGATATGCTATTGGTGTCGATGTTGATCAGAATTACTTAAATCCAGATGTTATAATCACTTCTGCTGAAAAAAAACTTACTGAAGCTGTTTTCTTAACTGTTAAATCAGTTATCGATGGTACTTTCCAGGGTGGTACAAATGTTACTTATGGTCTAAAAGAAGGTGGAGTTGGTATTTCTGATTTCCACAACTTTGCAGATAAGATTCCACAGGAAATAAAAGATGCTATAGCTAAAGCTATCGATGACATTCTTAAAGGAACAATTGTTGTTCCAGCTACAAGAGCCGAAGCAGGTTATAAGATGTAATTTTTTCTTGTTTACTTATTAATTTTACTTATTAAATTTATTTTACAAGGCTGTCTTAGATTAAGACAGCCTTTTTTTTAATTTTGGCATATTTTAATTAAGTTAATTTTTTTCTATAATCATCTTTCCGATAATTTAAATATATTTTTCACTATAATAATTCAAAAATAGGAATATAGAGAAAGAAAATAAGGAAAGAATTATGAAGTATTCTATTATTAAATTTGAATCACAATTCAATAAAGTATTATTATTAATTGCTTCAATAATTTTATGTCTTGGTACTTTAGATTTTTTAATAAATTCATTAATTCAAAAACTTGGTAATGAACTAAATGTCTTATTTTATTTTCTTTCAGGCATTGTGCTTTTAGGTGTTCCAGGAATAATTATTTTTAAAAAACCAGACAGTAAGTTTTCTAAATATCTGCTACTTTTTACAATCGCAATTGAATTATTTTTATTTTCATATTTTTCAAGGGCTTCAAATTCTAGAAGTTACACTTTGATATATTTGCTTTTAGCTTTTGCTAGTGTATACCTTGATACAAAAGTAATTATATATACAACAGTATTAGGTTTTATCTTATCTTTAGCACAAAACTACATAAATCCAAATCTTATACCAACAGAAAATGCGTTATCCAACTATGCAATGGTTTATTTCGCATATTTCGCAATCGCCGGTTTATTGTTTTATACTAACAAAATATCTCATAATTTCTTATTTCAAATAATCAAAGATGATGAGGTTACAATTCAAACAACAAACCAACTAAAAACTATTCTTAATACAATTGCTAAAAATATAGATATACTTTTATCTATTAAACAAAAAATAGCCTTAAATTCAGATGATCTTTCTAAAAATTCAAAAGATGTCGCTGTTGCAGTAGAAGAAATATCTTCGACCATGGAACAATTAACAAGCTCAACTATAAGTATAGCTAACAATACCAAAATTACTATGGACGAGATGAATGAAACAGCTGATCTTTCTGCAAAAGGTATGAATTTCATGGAGGAATCTGCAAGATCATTTCAAGTACTAGTAGATTCGACCTCACAAATAATGTATGCTATTAATCAGATTTTTGAGATTACTGAGCAAACTACACTTTTAGCATTAAATGCAACTATTGAAGCTGCAAGGGCTGGCGAAGCAGGCAAGGGTTTTTCCGTTGTTGCTAAAGAAATCCAAAAACTCGCTGAAAAATCTACTATAGTAGCAAAAAACATTGAGCAAATTCTTACATCTTCAAACCAATCAATATTAGAGACTTTTGAAAAATCTCAAAAGACATATGAGATTTTTACATCGATGAATAATAGAGTAAATAAAGTAGCAACTTTATTTACACAGATCAACCAAGCGACCGAAGAAGAATCAAGATCAACACAGGATGTCATTAAATCATTAGATGAGATAACATCAAATATTGAGAAAACAGTTCAGATATCAGAAGAAATAGCTCAATACTCAAAAGCCTTAACTAATATAACAGATGAGTTTAGTGAAATTGAAAAGGAATTTAGAACTAAGATCAATTAAATTTATATTGATATTTTCCAAAAATATGATAAACATTTTTTACCTATAATTTGAGGAGAAAGTGATGGCAAGACGATGTGATATCTGTGGAAAAGGTGTTCAGACTGGTCATAATGATCCAAAATCACATAAAAGAACATTAAGAGTATTTAGACCAAATCTTCATAATATAAAAGGCTATTACAATGGTTTACTTGGAAATTATAAAGTCTGTTCAAGATGCTTAAAGAGTAATAAAATCATTAAAGTTGTATAATAAGATATTTAAAATAATATAATCTTAATCAAGATCCTTAATATCTATAATATATTTCTTCCATAGGTTTTCTAACTGGTAATATTCTCTACTTTCAGGTATAAATAAGTGTACTATTACCAAATTAAAATCTAGTAGAAACCAACCGCTTTGTTCTGATGCAGATCTATTTATTTGTCTCAAGCCAAAAGGTTTTATCTTTTCTTCTATCTCTTTTACAATGGATGAAATTTGATGAGCCGTAGCAACAGTCCCAATGATAAAGTAGTCTGCAATAGGAAGAACATGTGCAATATCTAATAAAACAATATCTTCTACTTTTTTTTCATTTAAAATATCAATAATAATTTTTGCTACTTCTTTTTCCATTTGCATTTAATATACTCCTATAGTTAAAAAAATTTAAAATATTTTTCATCAATAATCTAGAACTGAGATATTATAATCTTCCCCGACAATTATCGTAACATCAACCGCCAAAGATGGATTTAATGAAGTTTCAATATTTTTTGTTCGTAATATTGCAGCTATCTGTTGGGCTTTTTCTATATTCCCAATCCTATCTATAATTCTTGTTACTTTACTAGAATAATTGGAATTTCCATAATAAATAACATTTATTCCATATTGTATTAATTTATCTCTTATGATTTTTGCTAAACCTTTTTGAGGAGAGGCATTTAATATTTCAACAGTGATAGTTTTATCATAGTCGATTTTTTCTTCCAACAAAAAAGACTTAATTTTTTTTATAAGAAATTGTGCATAACTTTCACCATAAACATTCAATGGTACAAGATATGAAATGTTGTCTATTTTCAAAGGTTTAGTTGGTAAAACATCATAGTAAAATTTATCAGTGCTTATATTTGATATTTGAGTCGATAAATATTGAAAATCAAGAAGAGTAAGGTCTGTTTTAACCTTGCTATATATAATTCTAATGGTCTTTGGGATTTTTTTCATCTTCAATAATTTATCTTTCTGTTCTAATATTTTAAGAATAAAATTAATCTGTCTTTTTATTCTTCCAATATCTCCTTCTTCATCACTGCGATATCTAATATATTCAAGAGCTTTTTCACCATCGAGGGTCTGAAGTCCTTTTGAAATATTAATTCTTAAGTTTTGTGCATTATCAGTGTATTTCATTTCTTTATCTACATATACCTGAATACCACCAACAAGGTCTACTATTTTGGATACAGCCTCATATGTGACAATACAATAGTTATTAATTTTGATTCCTAGGAGGGTTTCAATTAAACCTCTAAGAGCAAAAATATCTCTTTTAAAATATACATGATTTATCTTATCATAGATAAGTTGTCCCTGATACTGAAATCTTACTCTTAAATCTCTTGGTATGTTATATAAAAAGATTTTGCCTGTTTTGGGGCTATACATAACTACAAAAATAGAATCTGTTCTTTGGATAGAAGAACTATCATCAATGCCTACTATTAAAAAAGTTAAAATATCCTCATTTTTTATCTCTTTTGAAGTTATTGTTGGAGCATTCATATAATAATTCGTAACTTTGATAAAAATAAAAATTATCAGGGCTAATATAAGCAATAATATAAAATAGAAAATTGATCTTGGTAGTTTCATTGATATAAACCTTTTTCAATTATATATTTATATACGGATTCTGATAAAAGATAGGAATAAGTTTCCTGTTTTTCTATTAATTTTCGTATTTCAGTGGAAGATATATCTATTTGTCTATCTAAAATAAGATATTCATCTTTTCTTATATTTATTTTTTCCATTTTTTTTTCAATATCATTTATATAAGGAGATCTTTTAAAAATTATAAAATTTACTAAAGATCTAATAATCTCAAAATTTTTCCAATTTTCAAGATCATCTATCCAGTCTGAACCAATACATAAAAAACTATTATTTTTTTCAATTTTATATTTATCTTTGAGATAAGATAAAGTTTCGAAGGTATAGGTTTTGCTATCCTTTTCAATCTCATATTTTTCTATATAAAGTAGAGGATTGTTTTTAATAAGCAAACTTAACATATTGAATCTATCCTGACTATTTGCAAAGTGATAAGATTTGTTTACCGATTTTGCTGATGGTACATATATAATCTTATCAAGATTAAACTTTTCAATTGCATAACATGGTAAAATTAAATGACCAAGATGAGGTGGATCAAAACTTCCGCAGTATATACCAATTCTCATTTATTTTATAGTTTCGTTTCTCTTAATAAACAAAGTAAGACAAAGATTGAAACTGTCAATATTTGATTATTTTATTTTCTTTTACTATCTGCTAAGATAGAAAGATTTCGCAAAATATCGTTGAAACCTTCTTTTGAAAAGGAGGAAAAAGGAAATATTTTATCTATTATTATCTTTTTACTATTATCTAGCTCAACTTCGATAGGAATTGTATTAATAAAATCTGATGCATTTTTTTGAACTGAAGGGATATCTATTTTGGATATAGAAATCAAAAATGGTTTATTAATTAAATCAATATCAAATTTTTCAAGTTCATTAAAAAGTACTTTTAATTGCTCTTTATAAGGCAAACCTTCACCATCTAAAATAAAAAATAGACAAGATGTTCTTTCTATATGTTTTAAAAATCTTATCCCAAGACCCTTACCATAAGATGCGCCTTCAATTAATCCAGGTATATCAGCAATAATATAGTAACGTAAACCATCATAGCTAAATGTACCAAGATTGGGATATATAGTTGTAAAAGGATATGGGGCTATTTTTGGATGAGCATTTGTGACAGTTTTGAGAAATGTAGATTTACCAGCGTTTGGAAATCCGACAAGACCAATATCTGCAATTATTTTTAGTGTTAAAAAGTACTGTTTTTCTTCACCTTTAGTACCGTTTGTAGCTTTTCTAGGGGTTTGATTTACAGGAGTAGCAAAATGTTGATTGCCTTTCCCCCCTTTACCACCTTTTGCAGCCAAAAAAGTTTGACCATCATCTTTAAGATCAACTACAAACCTATCATTTTCATATACTACTGTACCGCAAGGTAGTTTTATATATATATCTTTTCCTTTTTTTCCACTCTGGTTTTTACCTCTACCATTATCTCCATTTGGTGCTTTGAATTTGAAATTATATTTTAAGTGTCCAAATGTGGAGATATTCTTAGATGCAATAAAATATATTGAACCACCATCTCCACCATCTCCGCCATCAGGGCCGCCTTTGGGGACATATTTTTCCCTTCTAAAACTAACACAACCATTTCCACCAGAACCAGCTGAAAGATATAATTTTATTTCATCAAGGAAAAGGCTCATTAATTTTACTGTTCTGGATAAACGGAAATTTGAGTTCTATCAGATTTGATTTTTGATCTTTCAAAAACAACTTTACCAGCAATTTTAGAGTAAAGAGTATCATCTCTTCCTCTTTTAACATTTACTCCAGGATGATAGACAGTTCCTCTTTGTCTGACAAGAATTTCACCGGCATTAACAATCTGACCAGAAAATCTTTTTACACCTAATCGTTGAGCATTGGAATCTTTACCATTTTTAGAAGAGCCACCACCTTTTTTATGTGCCATTATTTTCCTCCAGGTATTCTAATCTTATATCTTTCGGATAATCTCTTGCTATTAATTCAAGAGAAAAAATTAAATATTCATATAAATCATTACTAAAATCTTTTAATTTTTTAAGGTCAATCTTATAAATTTTCCCGTCATCATAAGAAAGATTCTTATCTTTTATAGCCAAAAAACTTGAAAATGATTGAATAAGATACGAAAGAGCTGCACAGGGGAGGCTAAATCCTTTTTTACCAGTATGACCACAAATAAAAAGCTTGCTTAAAGAATTAGCTTCCCTATAAATTTGAATAACAATCATTAATAATTCAACCAATTATAAATAATATTATATTTCAATCTTCTCAACTTTAATAACTGAGTATTTTTGTCTATGACCTTTTAATTTCCTATAACCCTTTCTTCTTTTATACTTAAAAGCATAGACTTTTTTATCTTTATAAAGTGGTTCTACAACTTTAAGATGAACTTTTGCTGAGGATATAAAAGGCATACCAACTTTAACTTCGCCATTGTCAGATCTTAAAAGAAGAATATCATTTATGACAACTTCAGAATCTTTATCGAGATTTAAAAAATCTACTCTATATTCTTTTCCTTCTTCAATCTGATATTGCTTACCTTTAATTTCGCAAATAGTATACATAGAATTAGCCTCCAGAAAAATGTTGACTAGTAAAAACAAATTAGATGACAAATTAAATTTGTCAAGAATAAAAATTTTTTAAATATGAAGTCATAAAAATAAAAGAAAAGAAAAGTTGATAAAATTGAACAAAAAAGACCTAAAAATATTGCATAAAAAAGATCATAAAAATCATGCTCATCATTTATAATTTTATAAGTTATGACAAGGATAGAAGTAATAAAAAAAAGAAATGATATATTGTTGTGAAAGATCTTAAGTAAAAAAAATAAGGAAATGTTTGAACTAAGATGGCCTGATGGCAGTGAATAATGATTCGAGAAAATTCTTTTTTTAAAAAATCTTTCATCTGGTCTTCTTTTTTTAACAATGTTTTTAATAGTTATTACAAGAAAAGCACAGATTGAAAGATTTGTTATAGATAAGAAAAGGAAAAATCTATTATTATTAAAAATTAAAAAACATATAATGATTAAAGATGGAAAACTCAGCAGGATATTTAATATTCTAATGAGTGATGACTTTGAATAGTTCACTGATTCTAACTTTTTTATTTTCTCTATCATAACTGAAATATATAATAAGTGGAGCTGCAAAAATATTTTTCCTTGGCACAAAGCCCCATTCTCGTGAATCGTAAGAGTTATCTCTATTGTCTCCCATAACAAAATAACAGTTTTCTGGAACTACTATCGGTCCATAATTTGGTCTGACAAGTGAAGGGTTTTGTTCATAGACTGGATCACTTATATATTGTGTATATGGTTCATCTAATTTTTGACCATTGACATACACATCTTTTCCAATTATCTCAACTTTATCTTTGGGAAGTCCAATTACCCTTTTTACATAGTACTCTTTTTCGTTTAATGGAAATTTAAAAATTACTATGGATTGTCTTTTAATAGGTAATATACCGGGCATTTTAATAGATGTGAAAGGGATATAACCTCCATAAATAAGTGGCATTCCTATAAGTTTTGTCCCAGTCATTATTGTGGGTTCCATAGATGGGGTTGGAACTACATAGCCAGCTATAATTAATGGTCGTATAATAAAGAAAAACAGGATCGTTATTACAATAAGATCCCTTAAGAGAAGAGAAACCTTTTCAAATTGAGTCATCTCATCGGCATCTTTTTTTATCTTACCAAAAATTAATTTCCAAAAATCGTTACTCATAAGAATCCTTGATTGTTTCTTTACTTAAAATATACAAATAAAAATCATTTTCAATACTTTTTTAATCTTTAAGTAGTAGTTAAGTTTACTATTTTTATTTAAATAGAGATATTTATTTTTCAATCATGTATATATATTGTTAATGTATATATATAAAGTAATTTTGGCTTATCCTTTTTAAATCTAATAAATTCTTTTTCCTTTAATTTTAGCATAAAAAGAAAAAAAAAGAAAAGAATTGGATTGTAAATTTGCTTATTATATAGTATTATAAAAATAGTAAAAAAGGAGAAAAAGTCATGAATAAGGGTAAAATTTTACTTCTAATTGGTTTTTTACTTATCTTTGTTGGAGGTTTATTAGCCTATTTTGTTCAGACCGACTTTGGAAATGTCAGGATAAGAGATTTAAGATTCAACGGACCAAATGGTTCAGTTATGAGTGCTCTTTTGTATATTCCAAAGAATGCGACATCAAAAACTCCTGCACCAGCTATACTGGTAGTTCACGGGTACATAAACTCAAGAGAAACGCAGGATGGTTTTGCAATTGAGTACGCTAGGCGGGGATATGTTGTGCTTGCCATTGATCAAACAGGGCATGGATATTCAGATCCTCCAGCTTTTGCAAATGGTTTTGGTGGACCTGCTGCCCTTATGTATCTTAGAAGTCTTGATATTGTTGATAAAAACAATATTGGTATGGAAGGCCATTCGATGGGTGGATGGACAATATTAGCGGCAGCTGCGGTTTTCCCTGATTTTTATAAGTCAATAGTTCTTGAAGGTTCTTCTACTGGTGCACCATTTGCTAAAGAAGGTGATACCACTTGGCCAAGAAACTGCGCAGTTGTTTTTAGCACGATGGATGAATTTAGCCTCTTAATGTGGGGTGTAAAAAAAGGAACTGATGTGCCAAATAGTCCAAAACTTCAAGCTCTCTTTGGTACTTCAGAAAAGATTATTGAGGGGAAAATATATCAAGATATTAATTTGGGTAATGCAAGAGTTCTTTATCAGCCAAAAACAACTCATCCACAGGACCATATATCTAAAAAAGCAATTGGTTATTCTATTGATTGGTTTGCAAAAACATTGCAAGGTGGGAAAGATATACCAAGTTCAAATCAAACATGGATATTTAAAGAATTAGGTACATTGTTAGCTTTAATTGGTTGTATAATTTTTATTCTTGGCTTTTCACTCTTCTTGCTTTCACTTTCTCCATTTAAAAATAATCAACAAGAAGCCGCTGAATCTAAAGTTAAGTTTAATATTGTTTATATAATATCTGCTTTGATAAGCATGGCTGTTGCTGTTCTTTCTTATTATTGGACATTTAAGTTAGGAGCTAAAATTTTTAAAGCTTCATGGCTTTTCCCTCAAACAATTACAAGTCAGATAATGACCTGGGCATTGTTCAATGGACTTGTTAATCTTGTAATCTTTTTGTTAACTCATTTTATATTCAATAAAAAAAATGGAATGGATTGCTATTATTATGGATTCACTAATCAAGAAGGCAAGATACACTTTTTGACAATAATAAATGATTTTCTATTTGCTTTTTTCAGCATAGCATCTGGATATTTAATGCTTATTTTAGCAGATTATTTTTTCAAGATTGACTTTAGATTCTGGATTATTGCATTAAAGCCTATGTCTATAACTCATTTTGGTATATTTTTAAGATATTTGATTCCATTTTTTATCTTCTTCTTCATCTCATCTTTTACTCTCAATGGCTCTATGAGATTACCTACAAAGAAACATTGGGTACCATATATTTTAAATATGATTATAATGGCTGGAGCATTTCTCATTTTCTTGTTGGTAGAATATATTCCACTATTTACTAAGGGAATGCTTCTAACAGCAACTGAGCCGCTAAATACGATTGTTGCAATACAATTCTTACCTCTTTTGATAATTGCTTCAATCTTTTCAACCTGGTTTTTCAATAGAACCAAAAGAGTCTATGCAGGAGCTTTTGCTAATGCACTTTTTATAACTTGGTATATTGTTGCGTCTCAAGCGACACAATTCGCAATATAAAAGTAAAAAAATAAAAGGCTATTTCAAGTTTTTGAAATAGCCTTTTTATTTTTTGAAAAATAAAAAAATCAATTTATAATAAAACTAAATAAAGAATCAATTGAATCGTAATTAAAAAATTAAATAAAAAGTAGATAAAAAATAAAAGGAAAATAAAAATAAAATTAAATAGAAAATTTTAAATATAGAGTTAAATGGAGAATATATAAAAATTAAATCAATGGTGGATAAAAACTTAAATAAAATTTAAATAAAAATTAAATAAAAATAAATGGATAAAGAAGGTATAGAAAAATATATATACAAAAAATAAAATATAGAAAATAAAATATAGAAAATAAAATGTTTAATGAATAAAATAAAGTAAAAAGAATAATAATTTTTGTAAATATTAAAAGGTCAATATGAGTAATTGTATGAAAAAAAAATATTACAGCATTATTATTTTAGCGATTTTGTTTATTTTATTGGCTTTAAGTATAGAACTTATTTTTTCAAAAAACTTTTACATAAATAAAAACAATAGATTCTTGTTTTCAAACAAATTTAGTAGTTTTGAGATACGCCAATTTATAAAATTTTATAGTATATATATAAATGGCTTTTTTAAGAACAATAATTTTGCTTTTAGTAAAATTGAAGAACAAAACCTTTATTTAATAATAAGTAAAGAAAGTTTTGATGATTTTCAAAAAGATAATCTATTTTTAAAAGCTTTTATCTTACAATTAGGAAAAAATAAAAAATATTTAAAAAGAATCATTGATATTTCAAAGATTGAAAATATTGAATATAGATATATCTTTGGATTAAATTCAGTTTTAATTAATGGCAAAGGTTCATTTAGTGATAAAAATTCAAAGATTGCTGAGGCTAACAAAAATAATAATAATGATGATAATTTATTTATTGAAAATCTTTATAAATACTTGATTTTAACTTATCATCAGCATCTTATATACTCTAACCTTTCAGATGAGTTAAAAACTTTATTCGATATAAAATCTGGAATAATTCCATATAAAAATGAAAAATATAATGAAATGGTTGTAGAGTTTAATTATCTTAAATTTTTAATAAATTCTATCGAGTCTTTTTATAGATTTATTTTGTCAAATAAAAATTTAGTAGATAATACGGATTATCACAATTTTAAGCTTTTTATTTCAAAAGATAAAACTATTAAAGATAAAAATCTAATGATAACTGATGATATAATAAAAAAGTTTATTTTTCTATATGATAGCAAGAAGATTTCATATAATAGCTTCGATGATTTTTATGTCGATTTAATAACCGAAAATTTCGAATTAAATGAAGAGATTAAAATTATTGTTCAGAATAAATTCATGGTAAATATTATAAGAGAATATGGCTTTGATAAATTCAAAAAGTTTATTTACATCTTGTACAATAATAAAATAGATGGTATTACTAAAATTTTTGAAATAAGTTTTGGGCTAACTTTTAAGGATTTTCTTAATACTCTATTTTAAACTGACATTCATATTAAAAAATTAATTAGTATATTTATAATTTTTATATTTTTTGTTTTCTTGAAAAGTTTAATTTTTAATAATACATTGTATTTCTTAGCATATTATATTTTTTTTTATTTTCTAAATAATCTTGATTTTAATCTAAAAGAGTATAATATTTTATTGAGTTAATCTTCCATATAATCCTGAAAATTGGTTCGGGAGTTTCTACCAGTAGACCATAATCTACTGACTATGGAAGCATTAGATTTTCTCTATTTTTTATCCTTTCTTCTTCATAGAAGAAGTAAAATTTTCCTCCTTCGCATATAAAATTTAATGCTTCGACTATTATAAAACTCCCGATTCCAATTTATAAAATTAAAAATTATTTAATTTTTTCTTTTAATCCTTTTTTATATTAATGGAGGCTCTATTTGAATATCAAACTTTTTATTGAAAAGAAAAAAGAAGTCAGTGTTGAAGCAGAAAGTTTAAAACATCAGCTTAAAGAATTTTTACATATTAAAAATGTTGAAGATCTAAGGATATTTACACTTTATCATATGACTTTCCCTTATCAAATAGATATCAAAGAAGCAAAAAATTATCTTATTTCTTCACTTACAGAAAAAATGGCTGAGGATTATTATTTCGATAAACTTCCAGAAAAGATCAATAACTTTGCAGTATTTTCAGTTTCTCTTTTGCCAGGACAATATGATCAGAAAGCAGATTCTGCAGCAAGTTGTATAACCTTAGTTAGCCAAATTGAAAATGTCACTGTAAAAACAGCAAAGGTCTATTGTGTCTTTGGAAAATTAAATGAATCAGAAAAAGATACAATTAAAAATTACCTTGTTAATCCTGTTGATTCTTATCTTATAGATATTGAAGAGTTTGGTAAAGATGATTTTATCGACTTTTCTATAAATCAAATGAATTGCGAAAATAAAAAAACTTTTGAACTAAAAAAAGAAAAAGAAAATAAAAAAGAAGATAAAAAAGAAAATCTGTCTGAATATCCTATTTTAAAAGTTGAAAGGGATTCAGATTTTTCTAGTATAATACTAAATTACAATCTTACAATAAATGAGCAGGATTTAAGGTTTATTTATGATGAATATAAAAAAGAGAAAAGATTCCCCAATCTTGTAGAATTAAAAATTTTAGATACCTATTGGTCTGATCATTGTAGACATACTACCTTTAATACACTGTTAGAAATTGAAAATATTAATAGTAAAAACTGCGAAGAATTAAAACTTAATGATCCAAGATACAGCACATATAAAAATTATATTAAATTGAGATTTGATGAAGAAGCTAAATTTAGAGAATCAGAAAATACGAACAATAAATTTACATTAATGGAACTTGCGACATTTTATGCCAAATACTTAAAAAGAATTGGAAATCTTAGTGATGTTGAGGATTCTGATGAGAATAATGCATGCAGTATTGAAATTACTGATAAAAAAAATCAAAAATGGTTAATCGAATTTAAAAACGAAACTCATAATCATCCAACTGAAATTGAACCTTTTGGCGGAGCTTCTACATGCATAGGTGGTTGCATAAGAGATCCTCTATCTTCAAGAGCTTATGTATTTGGGGCTATGAGGGTTAGTGGTAGTGCAGATCCAAATCAATCCGTCGAGCAAACCATAAAGGGAAAACTTCCCCAAAGGAAGATAACCACATTCGCAGCCAAAGGTTTTTCATCTTACGGAAATCAGATAGGTCTTGCAACAGCTTCTGTCATTGAACTATATCATGAAAGATATGTAGCTAAAAGACTCGAAGCTGGTGCTGTTATTGGAGCTACGCTTAAAGAAAATGTCATTCGAAAAAGACCAAAACCAGGCAATATAGTTATGCTTGTAGGAGGAAGGACTGGAAGAGATGGTATTGGTGGTGCGACTGGTTCTTCAAAGGATCATAATGAAACATCTATTAACTTTGCTTCAAGTGAAGTTCAAAAAGGAAATCCAGTTATTGAAAGAAAATTGCAAAGATTTTTATCAAATCCAAAAGTTAGTAAGCTTATCTTGAAATGCAATGATTTTGGGGCTGGTGGAGTTGCTGTAGCTGTTGGAGAACTTGCAAAAGGTTTATACATTTATCTTGATAGGATTCCATTGAAGTATAGAGGATTAAAACCAGATGAAATTATCTTATCTGAATCTCAGGAAAGAATGGCATGTGTTATAGATAAAGACAATTTAAATAAATTTATTGAATACGCTATTGAAGAAGATTTAGAAGCAACATATATTGCAGATGTTGTTGATGAAGACTATGTCACTTTTTACTACAAAGATAAAGTTATATCGAAGATTTCACGGGATTTACTTGATTCCAAAGGTGCTGCAAGATACGCTAGTGTTAGTTTTGAAAAATTTTCTATTGAAAATGTAAAAAAATATTTTGAAAGCTATAATAGTATTAATACAAAAGATTTACTTAAAAAGTTGAATATTGCTCTTCAAATTGGTATGAATCAGATGTTTGATAGTACAATTGGTGGGTTTACTTTAATTTTGCCTATGGGAGGCAAATATCAGCTTTCACCTGCAGAAGGCGTTGCTTATGCCCTTCCAGAAATGTATAATGCCGAAAGTGGCAAAGCGGTTTTAATGACTATGGGTTTTGATCCCTATTTATTAGAAGCGAATCCTTATGTCGGAGCATATTATTCAATAATAGAGTCTGTTACAAAAATTGCAGCACTTGGAGGAGATTTTTCAAAAGTTAGACTTTCACTTCAAGAATATTTTGGTAAAACTACTTCACCTAAAAAATGGGGGGTAGTAACTTCTGCAATGCTTGGAGCTTTGCAGGCAGAAATGGATCTTGGAATACCAGCTATAGGTGGTAAAGATAGCATGTCTGGAACATTTAAAGATATAGATGTGCCTCCAACTTTAATCTCCTTTGCAGTTACAGTTGAAGATGAAGAAAAAGTCGTCCCTTCTTGTTTTATAAAACCAGGTAATTTGGTTTATCTCCTTTGTGCTCCATTAAAAGAAGATATGCTACTTGATATTGAAATATTAAAAGAAAATCTTAGTTTTTTTAAATTCCTTGTTGATGAAAAATGTGTAATTTCAGCAAGAACAGTGAGAAGTTATTCGATTAATGAGACTTTAATTAAAAGCAGTTTTGGTAATAAAATAGGCTTTGCTTTTGACCAAAATTTGAATCTTGAAAATGCTTCTGACAATATTTTAACTACTGAAGATAAAAAAAATCTTGGAGATAAAATTAATAGAATAATAAATGCAAGATATGGCTCAATAATTTTTGAAACTGAATTAAAAGAAGATCAGTTATTCTTAAAATATACAGAGTTTAAGAAGAATTTTTATAATAAAGATAAAACTAACAAAGAAGATAAAATTAATTTTGAAGAATATTTAAAAACTAATTTTGATTTAAAAGTTTTATATCTTGGTAAAACATTAGAAAATAAAGAAATAGAAGTAATTGAAACATACAATGAAAAGCAGTATGCAAAAGATGAATTTGAAAGATTTACAATTCAAAAATATTCTATAGATGAATTAGTAGAAACAGCAAATGAGCCTCTTAAAGATGTCTTTCCTATAAAACCAGAAATATCATATGATTATAATATTGATGAACTGAAAAAGTTTATAAAAAATGAAAGTTCAATTGAAAAAATTTTAAGTAATGAAATTACAAAAAATGAAAGTGCAATAAAAGATATTTTAAGCGCAGAAAGTATAGCTAAGGAAAATGTAAAATACCTAAATAAAAATATAAATCTTAAAAAAGGACCAAAAGCTTTAATTTTAGTTTTTAGTGGAACAAACTGTGAATTTGATACATCAAGAGCATTTAATAAGGCTGGAGCTAATACAGAGATATTCATAATAAAAACACTAAATAAAGATTTGCTAAACGAATCAATTGAGAGTTGTTCAAAGAAGATATTACAGAGTCAAATAATATGTTTGCCTGGTGGATTTTCAATGGGTGATGAACCAGATGGTAGTGGTAAATTTATTGCATCTTTTCTAAGAACAAATAAAATTAAAGATTCAATCGAAAAGCATCTTGAAAAGAAAAATCTGATACTTGGTATTTGCAATGGTTTTCAAGCACTTTTAAAATCAGGACTTCTTCCATATGGTAAAATTGCGGAAAGTAAGGAAGATGATCCGACTTTGGTTCAGAATCTTATTGGATCACATGTTTCAAGATTTGTTTATTGTAAAGTATTACCCAATAAATCACCTTGGCATATTTTAACTGATTTTGATAAAACTTATTTTATACCTGTTTCACATGGAGAGGGAAGATTCTACGCTTCTAAAGAGGTTTGTAAAAATCTTTTTTATAACAATCAGGTTTCTTCGATATATGTTACAGAAGATGGAAACCCAGCAATAGATTTTCCATATAATCCAAATGGTTCTAGTTATTCTATCGAATCAATTATTAGTACTGATGGACTAGTACTTGGTAAAATGGGGCATAGTGAAAGAGTTGTAGAGGGGAGGATAAAAAACTGTCCAGGTGTGGCTAGGGAACCTATATTTGAATCGGCAATGAACTATTTTAGTTAGATAATTTTTTTGACTTTTATTATTAAAAAAACTTCATAATTTTTGAAAAGATTAAAATAAAAAAAAATCAAAAAAAGAAGGAGTAAATGTGGAAAAAGATTTAAAAATGCTATATGAAGGTAAGGCAAAGAAGGTATATGAATATGATAAGGATAAGGTTGTTATCTATTATAAGGATGATGCGACTGCTTTTGATGGTTTAAAAAAAGCACAGATTGAAAGTAAAGGAATTTTAAATAATCTTATCAGTAGTGCATTATTTGAAGATTTAAACAAAAAAAACATCCCCACACATTTTATTAAAAGACTAGATGAAAGAAGTCAGCTTTGTTATAAGACAAAGATAATTCCTCTTGAAGTCATAGTAAGGAATGTTGCAGCAGGCAGTATGGCTAAAAGGTATGGAATTGAAGAAGGTACAGCTCTAAAAGAGGTTGTTTATGAACTTTCATATAAAAATGATGAGCTTCATGATCCTTTGATAAATGATTATCATGTTCTTGCATTAGGAATTGCGACAAGGGATCAGCTTGATATAATTTACTCTATTGCAAAAAAGGTAAATGAGATTTTGTTAGATAATTTCAAAAAGGTTGGTATTAAAATTATAGATTTTAAGCTTGAATTTGGGATTTATAATGAAAAAATCTTACTTTCTGATGAAATTTCTCCAGATACATGTAGATTATGGGATGCAAAAACCAATGAGAAGTTAGATAAAGATAGGTTTAGAAGAGATCTTGGAAATGTTGTTGAAGCTTATGAGGAAATCTTAAAAAGGTTGGGGATAAATAGAGAATGAACGAAAGGATTAAAAAGGGAAAATTATTTTATTCAAGAAGATTTTACAATAATAAATTTTGCAATAATAAAATTAGATTAAACTTATATGATGACAAATTTAAAGAAGAATGCGGGATTTTCGGAATATATTCACCGCATGAAAAAAATCAGTATGAGGCAAATGATGAAATTGCCGTTAAAAAGGTTGGGGCGATTACTTACTACGGACTTTGTGCCTTGCAACATAGAGGGGAAGAATCAGCTGGGATTGTAGTTAGTGATGGTAATGATCTAGTTTTTCATAAAGGAATGGGTCTTGTAAGTGATGTTTTTGATAAGCAGATTCTTGAAAAAATGGTTGGTTTTTCTGCAATAGGTCATGTTAGATACTCGACAACTGGTGTTTCCACCATCAATAATGCACAACCAATAGTTGCTGAATCCAAAGTTGGAAAGATTATTTTTCAAACAGATAGTGATAGTGAAGTTTTACTTAACCTTATAGCTAAAAACCTTTCAAGAGGATTGGAGAAAGCCGTTTTAGATGCTATTTTAGCTGTAAAAGGTTCTTTTGCAATTGTTGTTCTTACTAAAGATAAACTTATTGCAGCAAGAGATCCGAATGGGATTCGACCTCTATGTCTTGGAAAAGTTAGAGGGAGTTATGTTGTAGCATCGGAAACTTGTGCACTTGATGCTATTGGAGGTGAATTTATAAGAGATATTTTGCCTTCTGAGATAGTTATAATAGATGAGAATGGATTAAAAAGTATTTCATTGTATGAAAAAACAAATCTTATGACCTGTGCTTTTGAATATATTTACTTTGCAAGACCAGATAGTTTCTTAGATGGAATATCTGTGTATAAAACAAGGATAGAAGCCGGAAAACAGCTTTATAGAGAAAATAAAGTAGATGCCGATATAGTTGTTGGAATACCAGATTCTGGGATAGCAGCAGCAATTGGTTATTCTGAAGAATCTGGGATATCAAATTCAATAGGATTTATTAAGAGTAAATATGTTGGAAGAACATTTATCAATCCTCAACAGCAGATAAGAGAAGAAAAGGTATCTGTAAAGTTAAATCCATTAAAAGTCAATGTTGAAAATAAAAGAGTACTATTGATAGATGATTCTATAGTTAGGGGGACTACTAGTAAAAGACTCGTAGAGATGATGCGAAATTCTGGTGCAAAAGAAGTCCATCTTGCAATCGCATCACCTGTTGTAAAGTTCCCATGCTATTTTGGAATAGATACACCTTTAAGAAGTGAACTTATAGGAGCTACAAAAACAATTTCACAGATAAGAGAAGAAATTGGTTGCGATAGCCTTTCATACCTTTCAATAGATGGATTATTAAAATCTCTAGGGAAAGATAAAGGTTTTTGTCTTGGCTGCTTTGAAGGGATATATCCACAATCGGCTACTTATAATGATTTAGTTTTATTTGAAAATATCGATTCATAAATTTAATTAAAAATATGAATATTTTTTTTGAATTATAAGATTTGAATTAAGGGAGTGGTATGGATTATAAAGAAGCTGGAGTTGACATAGAAGAAGGTTACAAGGCAGTAAGTTTAATTAAAAAGCATGCGGCAAAAACATTTGATTCGAAAGTATTAAATGGAATAGGTAGCTTTGCTGCACTTTTCGATATTTCAAAACTTAAGGAAGAAGGGATAGAAAATCCCGTACTTGTAAGCGGGGCAGATGGAGTTGGAACGAAGATCGATATAGCTATGAAGTTGAAAATATATGATACTATCGGAATAGATTGTGTGGCAATGTGTGTTAATGATATCTTATGTCATGGTGCTAAGCCTCTTTTTTTTCTTGATTATCTTGCATGTGGAAAATTAAATGCTCAGATAGCTGGATTATTAGTCAAAGGAGTTTCTGATGGATGTCTTGAAGCTGGATGTTCTTTGGTAGGGGGCGAAACTGCTGAAATGCCTGGTTTTTATCCTGAAGGAGAGTACGATTTGGCTGGGTTCGCAGTTGGAGTAGTAGATAAAAACAAGATTATAGACGGTTCTAAGATAGAAAAAGATGATATAATTATAGGAATTGAATCAAGTGGACTCCATTCAAATGGTTTTTCACTCATAAGAAAGATTATAAGACATTTTGATGCTGAATTTGAAGGGAAACCTATTGGTGAAATACTACTAACCCCAACTTCTATATATGTAAAACCAATATTGGCTTTGTCGAATGTTGTCCAGATTAAAGCAATGGCTCATATAACTGGAGGCGGTTTTATTGAAAATATTCCAAGAATTTTTAGTAAAGATTTTACTGCAGTTATTAAAAAGAATAGTTATCCAATTCCAAGAATTTTTCAATATATAAAAAGTTTCGGTATTGATGAAAATAAAATGTACAATACATTTAATATGGGTATAGGGTTTGTTCTTGTTGTTTCAAAAGAGGATTCAAAAAAAACCATCAATTTTTTAGATAGTCTTGGTTTTAAGTCTTATGAGATTGGTTTTATAAAGGAAGAAAAGGGGGGGATTTGTTTAGAATAGCAGTTCTTGTTTCTGGTAACGGATCAAACCTTCAAGCAATAATAGATGCAAAAAAAGAGGGATACTTAAATGTTAAAATAGCAGCAGTGATTGCTGATAGAGATTGCTTCGCCTTGCAAAGGGCAAAGGATAATGGGATTAGTACCTATTTACTCAGCAAAAAAGATCCAAATTTTCAAAATTATTTATATGATATCTTAACCAAAAATGCTGATTTAGTTGTTTGTGCAGGGTTTCTTTCAATAATAGAAAAAAAGATAATAGATAGATTTCGAAATAAAATCATAAATATTCATCCAGCTCTTCTTCCTTCTTTTGGCGGGAAAGGTATGTATGGTGAAAAAGTCCATAGAAAAGTTCTTGAATATGGCGTTAAGATATCTGGTTGCACTGTTCATTTTATCGATGAAAATGTTGACTGTGGTCCAATAATCTTTCAATATGCACTGCCAGTTCTTGATGATGATGATGTAAATAGCCTATCTCAAAGAATTTTAGTTTTCGAACATCAATTAATAGTAGAAGCAATAAAACTTATTTCATTAAATAAAATAAAGGTAGAAGGAAGAAAAGTAACAATTTTAAGCTAAAAATAGGTAATTCGAAAATGTTGAATTTATGGAGCCTAATATTGTAATAAAATACTAAAAGAATAGCTAAAAAAACAGGTAAGTACGAAATATTAAAAATATGGGGACTTATGAAAAAAGAAAAAAGAGCATTAATTTCTGTTTATGATAAGACTGATATTTTAGAATTTAGTAAAAAGTTAAATCAACTTGGATATGAAATTATCTCTACTGGTGGAACATATAAAATATTGAAAGAAAATAGTATTGATGTAATAGAGGTTAGTCAAATTACTGGTTTTGAAGAGGTAATGGATGGTAGAGTAAAAACTCTTCATCCCAGTATTCATGCTGCGATACTGGCAAGAAGAGATAATCAATCTGATTTGTTGACTTTAGAAAAGATGCAGGTGATTCCTATTGATATAGTAGTTGTGAATCTTTATCCTTTTTTTGAAAAACAAAAGATAGGTTTAAGTGATTATGAACTTACTGAATTTATAGATATCGGTGGTCCAACGATGCTAAGAGCGGCTGCAAAAAATTATAAAGATGTAATTGTCGTTGTCGATCCCAAAGATTACCAAGAAATATTGGAAAAGATTGAAAGAAATGAACTTGATTTATCATTTAGAAAAAAACTTGCCTCAAAGGTTTTTAGTTTAACAAGTGCTTATGATGCTGCCATAGCTAATTTTTTAAGCAATCAAGAACCAGGGGAATACTCTTGTTTTTCATATAAACTTGGTTCAAAACTAAGATATGGTGAAAATCCACATCAACAAGGCTGGCTTTATTTAAATACAAATGGAAAAGGGATATTTAATAATATTCAAATATTAAATGGGAAAGAGCTTTCTTATAACAATATAAAGGATATAGATTCAGCAGTAAAAATAGTATATTCTTTTAATGATAAGGTAATAACAGCAGTAAAACATAATGTTCCTTGTTCTGTCGCCAAAGGTAATGAAAATATAGAAGATTTATTTGATAAGTTATATAATGCAGATAGTCTTTCAATCTTTGGTGGTATTATTGCAACAAATCAAAAAATTGAAAAAAATCTTGCTGAAAAACTTACCAGTATATTTTTAGAAGTTATTGTTAGCCCTGATTATTCGCAAGAGGCAATAGAAATATTAAAAAAGAAGAAAAACTTAAGAGTGATAAGGCTTTTAGAAAAGCCAACTGATCTTTATGAATTTTGTTCTATTGACGGGGCAATTCTCATTCAGCAAATAGATAATTTTTTAGATGACCAGTATGATGAAAACTTTAAGATAGTTACTGAAAAAAAGCCAGATGAAAGGCAGATGAGAGATCTTATATTTGCTCAAAGGGTATCTAAGTTTGTAAAATCAAATGCAATAGTAACTGCCAAAGATGGTGTTACCTGTGGAATCTGTGGTGGACAGACAAGTAGAATCTGGGCTGCTCAGAATGCTCTTTCAAGAACCCCGAAAGGAGCTATCCTTGCTTCAGATGGATTTTTCCCATTTACAGATGTTGTCGAAGAGGCTTATAAATATGGTATTAGTGCTATAATACAGCCAGGTGGTTCATTAAAAGATAAAGATTCAATCGATTTATGCAATAAATATGGTATACCAATGGTTTTTACCGGTGTAAGACATTTCAAGCACTAGAATATGTTTTTCAATTCAATTTTTTTTTAATTATAATAATTTTCTTTATAAAAATTGATCTCTTTAAAATAATTTTTCTAAATCAACAGAAGTAATTATATAGAAGGAAATATATGAAATACTTAGTTGTCGGAAGCGGCGGTAGAGAGCATGCAATCTGTTATAAACTTTCATTATCTAATAATGTAGAAAAGATTTATGCATGGCCTGGAAATGATGGAATTTCTCTTGAAAATAAATGTCAATGCTTAGAAATCGAAAACGAAGATAAGCTCATTGAATTTGCAGTTAATGAAAAGATAGATATAGCCATAATTGGTCCTGAAAATTATTTAGTAAATGGCATTGTAGATAAGTTGATGCAAAATAAAATTGCCACTTTTGGTCCAGAAAAAAAAGCATCGATTCTTGAAGGAAGTAAAATTTATGCAAAAAAGCTAATGAAAAAGTACAAAGTTTCTACCGCTGATTTTTTCGAGGCTTTTTCTTATGATGAAGCTATTAATTATTTAATTCAAAAAAATGAATATCCAATAGTGATAAAAGCAGATGGACTTGCTTCTGGAAAAGGTGTGTTGGTAGCTAACGATTTTTATTCTGCTAAAGAATTTTGTAAATCTTTGTTTTATGATAATATCTTTGGGATTTCAGGGCATAAGGTTGTCATTGAGAAATATTTAAAAGGTTTTGAAGCTTCAATTATAGTACTTTGTGATGGCAAAAGATTTTTACCTTTGCTAAGTGCAAAGGATCATAAACAGGTTTTTGATAATAATATTGGTCCTAATACTGGCGGAATGGGAGCTGTCGCACCAAACCCATTTCTTAATGAAAAAGACTATGAAAAATTTATAGAAAATATTATGAATCCAACTTTTATTGCACTAAAAAATGAAGGATTGCTATATAAGGGAGCATTATTTTTTGGAATAATAGTGACTGAAGGTGGTCCTTATCTTCTTGAATATAATGTTAGATTTGGAGATCCAGAAACTCAGGCTATACTATATGCTTTAAATAACGATTTTAGTGAAATTATAAATGAAGTGATTCTGGGTAATCTTGATAAAATTCAACTTGAATGGAAAAAAGGTTATACCTGTGCTGTAGTCCTTGCTTCTGGAGGCTATCCAAACAATTTTCAAAAGGGTTTAATAATAAAAGGTATCCAAAATGATTATGAGGATGCAAAAATATTTTTTTCAGCAGTGAAAAAGTCAAATGAAAATCTTATAACAGATGGTGGACGGGTTTTAAGTGTTGTGTCTAGTGGTGAAACCCTTGACGATGCAAGAAAAAAAGTTTATAATATAGTAAATAGAATAAATTTCGATAATATGCACTATCGAAAAGATATAGGAATTATTTAGCTTATTCATAAAGGAGTCTTTATGAGTGAGTATAAATCTTTCAATGAAGAATCAAAAAACATATATGAAAAATTAAATTGGCAAGCTCAAGAAATTGATAGACAAAAAAAAGAAATAGATGAAAAAAATGAAGTAATTAACTTTCAAAAGAATCAAATCAATGAATATGGTGTTTTCATTGATGATTTATTAAAAATGATTCTTCATTTATTAGAATTAAGAGATCCTTACACTTTGGGACATAGTGTAAGAGTTGCAAAAATTGCTAGATTTATTGCAGAAGAAGTAAAAGTAAAGATAGATATTAAAGATTTACAATATGGTGCTTTACTTCATGATATAGGTAAAATTGTGGTTCCAGATTCTATATTACATAAATCCTCAATCCTTTCAAAAGCTGAAAAAATACTAATAGAGCAACATACAGTTTTAGGATATGAATCTGTACAAAGTTTAAGGATTCCAGATTAAATAAAAGAAGCAATTTACTATCATCATGAAAACTATGATGGAACTGGTTATCCATTAAAATTAAGAGGGAACGATATACCAGTCTCTGCACGAATAATTAAAATAGCGGATGTTTATGATGCTTTAATTACAGATAGGCCTCATAGAAAATCTTTTTCAGAAAAAGAAGCAAAAAACATTATGCTAAGAGAAAAGAATAAATATGATCCAATATTCTTAGCTGCATTTTTTAGAATTCCAATTTAATTTTTGCTTAAGCTTAAAGTATAATCAAGATTTACAAAATTAGACTCAATAATATTGTCTTTCTGGGTGTTTAGCATAATAATTCGCTTCTATAAGAATCTTTGAAAGTTCCATGATGGTATTTTCATCATATGGTAAATTTGATATAATACTTTTAAAATACCTTATTAAATCTTCATTATGTAAATACATCGAGATGGCAAATTGCCCAAATTCATCTACATTACCTATTGATGCCACAAAAAAGTCATCATTGTTATATTTTAAATGGTTGACTTGACCATATTCAAGGTACTCTTTTTCAAATTTTTCTTTATCTTTTATATAATCGACAAGCATAGAAATATAACTATTTAATTCCATCGGATCTTCAAGCATGACTGTTTCATAAAATTTTATAGGCTTATAAGAACAATTTCTTAAACTTCTGAGAATTCGATAGAATGAGAATTGTACTCTTGCAGATATTGGAAGACCATTAATTATTGTATTCCCATATTTTTGTTTATAGTAAGTACTTCTTAAGTCCATACCAAGAATTAAGAAATGAAGCAAAAGTTCATCATAGTATTTATCAAAAAAAATCGATTCATTGTTTGCTAAAATACTATTTAACAGTATACTTTTTGCAAGCATAGCAACATATGGTTGAAGGGCATTGGCGTATATTGAAAAAAAGTATGATGGTGTATAGGCTTCGATTGATTGATATCTAAGCATTTCTGGTGAGCCATAGGAATCTTTATATAAATTTAATATTTCTTCATTTCTTGGGAAGCCTGCAGATAGAGGAAGAAACTTACGGTTACTAATAAATGCGAAATATGGGAAGGCCTGTTCTCTTAAAGTCGAATCACCAAGTACTGGATAGCCAATAGAAGAAATTATAATTTTGATATAATCGACCAAAGTTTTAGAATATTGAAACTTATCTTTAGGCATATTCATTGGAATATTTTGAAGCATCCATGAATATAAGTTTTGCCCTTTTCCAGTGATTTCAGTTATCTGAAAACTTGAAGGAAAATCAAAACTTATTTCTGACATGCTGATGGTGAACCATCTTTTCCCTGGATAATAATCTAAAATTACAATCTCTAGATAATCAAGATTAACATTATCAAGATTTAGTTTTTGCCACTTACTAGAATCTTCAAGATTAAAATTATAATTTTTATATTTTGTTCTTACTTGAAGAGTCTTAACTCGCCCATTATCAATATATTCTTGAGTTTTTTCATCACCTATACCATTTTTAATATATATGCTTGAAAACGTCATAGGAATGTGAAAATAAATTTTAATTGTAGGTTGAGTAACTTTGGATTGACTTACCCAAGCTGTATCAAACAAATTATCAAAAAGACTTTCAGCGTAATAAACTTTGGATGGATCGTTTGGATCATAATATGCATTTGATTCGACATATTCAACCCATATCCCTTGATTTAAGTTTGGTGAAGATGGAATAGGTGAAGATTGACCATATAAGATATTGTTGATAAATGTAATGTTTTGATTTGATAATAAAAAAAGGAAAAAGATGAAAATAAAAAAAAGAATACATTTGTGCTTTAATTGATATTTTATTAACATTTATTACTCCCCTTTTATTTCTTTTTTTAAGATTAAATTTTAAATTTACCTTTTTACTATCCAAAAGAAAGTATGCGTTACTTACTTGCTTAGTATACAAAAATTTAACAATCGCAACTTAGATAATAAATAAAGATTTATTTAAATTATCGAATTCTTTTAAAATAAAAAAAAGAAATTGAATTCTGCTAAAATAAAAAAATGAACTAGTTGTTTACAATTGTTAATTATAATTTTTTATTATTGTTGATTTTGAAAATCTTCTTATAACTACTATTTATAAGGCTTTCAAGGCTTAAAATTTTTTTTAAAAACGACTTGACAAAGGAAATATATTTGATAGATTAGCCCTTGCCCACGCCACGAAAACGGTAAAGTTTAGTGGGGTGAGTAGCTCTAA
>JGI11944J13513_1000083_pt1 | contig 99367 bp, 96 predicted proteins | sample TerdegcoTASludge_FD_13513 | JGI IMG/M metagenome (IMG submission 13513) | reverse complement strand
TAATCATCGGGTGGTTTGCGCAACTCCTTTTTCTCTGCGATAAGGTGTTTTAATCGCAAAACCTTTTCCTTTGCCCTTCTTGAACGGCGCCGCTTTTGACGCCGAATCCGGGCAATCTCTCTTTCCCGTTCGGTTTCGATTTTCAGGATTTGCGCCGCCACCTTTTCGGTTAAAATTCTGCGGGCGAGAAACCGATTTAACGCCTGGGAACGTTCCCGGGTAACCTTAACTTCTATTCCGGTTGGCAGGTGTTTAAGATAAACACCGGTCGCCACCTTGTTGACATTCTGGCCACCGGGACCGCGGGAGCGCACAAACCGCTCTATTAAATCTTCCTCCCGGATTCCATATTGTGCCATCTTTTCCGCCAGTTCCGACTCTTTTTTGGCACTGACCCCGAACCGCAACAAATCTATCTCCTCAGCGCAAACTGGTTAAAGCGGTTCAACAATCATCAAGGGCTGACCGTATTCAACTGAATCACCGTCCCGCACCAGTATTTCAACTATCCGGCACTTCTTCTCAGCCTGAATCTCATTCATCAACTTCATCGCCTCAACGATACACAGTGTCTGGCCCGGGTCTACCACATCACCTTTTTCCACAAAAGGCGCCGCCTCAGGCCGGGCGCGCGAGTAAAATGTTCCGACCATTGGCGAAACAATCTCCTCGGTTTTTGCCGGCTTGGGTGTTGTCGGTTCAGTTGGCACCGTTGGTGCTGGTTCGGCAACCGGCTGAGCGACAACCGGCTGCGGCTCTTCTTTGACCGGTTGCGGTGCTACCACACCGGCTGTTGGTGGCAAGCTCACAGGAACGGTTGCCGGTGTTGTGCCCCCGCGCTTGATCCTGACCTTTTCCGTACCCGACTCCCAATCCAGTTCGGTGACACCGTGGACGCTCGCCAGTTCCATTAAACTCCGCAACCTTCTGATACCCGGCTCCTCGGGCGGTGGCGGTGCTGCCGGTTTCTCAGTTGGCGGTTTTGCAGCTGGTGGAGACTTTGGTTCTAAAGCAGGAGTTGGGTTTTTTCGCCACTGGAAAAATTTCAGTGCTACCTCAGGGAAAATCGCATAAGAGATGTAATCCTCCTCCTTAACCACCAAATCCCGGGAAAGCTCCTTCTTTGCCCGCGCCATACCTGGTTCCAGTCGGTCTGCCGGTCTACCTTTAATCGGTTTTTCATCTCCTAAAATTTTCTTCATCACCGCTTCCCTGATTGGCGCTGGCGGTCTTCCATAAAGACCTTTTACATAATCTTTTACCTCTTTCGGCACAACCTTATAGCGCTCGCCGCTCAAAACATTCATCACCGCCTGAACACCAACAATCTGACTGGTCGGTGTAACAAGCGGCGGGTATCCCAAATCTTCGCGCACCCGGGGTACCTCTTCAAGAACCTCGGGCAACCGATGTTCTGCTTTTTGCTCTTTTAATTGCGAAAGGAGGTTCGATGCCATTCCTCCGGGAATTTGATGGGTGATAACCATTGAATCTATCACCTTTGTACCGGGAATGCACTTGTTGGCGGTAAGTTTTTCAAAATGCTGTTCAATCGCTTCGAGCGCTTCAAGGTTGAGTTCGGTCTCCCATTGTGTCCCCTGAAAACAGGCAAGAAGGGCTTCAACCGCCGGTTGCGAGGTAAAGAAGGAAAGGGGTGCGGCGGCGGTGTCGATAATATCCGCCCCCGCCTCAACTGCCTTGAAGTAGGTCGCAACCGCCATCCCGCTGGAAGAGTGACAGTGAACCTGAACCTCAAGCCCGATTTCCTGTTTAAGGGCACTGACCAGTTCAAATGCCTGTGGTGGCGACAGAATACCCGCCATATCTTTAATGCAAATGGAGTCAATGCCCATCTCTTTCTGTTCTTTTGCCCGGGCAAGATAATACTCGACGGTATGGACCGGGCTCACCGCATAACAGAGTGTGCCCTGAGCATGTTTCCCCGTCTTTTTAACAAATTCAATCGCCTTCTCTAAGTTCCGGGCATCGTTCAGGGCATCAAATATCCGGAATATATCTATCCCCCACTCTGCCGCTTTAAACACAAAAGCCTCGAGGACATCATCCGGATAATTCCGATACCCAACCACATTCTGTCCCCGTAAGAGCATCTGCAGTTTAGTATTCTTAATTCGCTGGCGAATCTCCCGCAATCGTTCCCAGGGGTCTTCATTCAAATAACGGAGACAAACATCAAATGTTGCTCCGCCCCACATTTCCAGCGACCAGTAGCCCACGGCATCAAACTTTTCCAGAACCGGAAGCATATCTTCCAGTGTCATCCGCGTTGCCCAGAGCGACTGGTGGGCATCACGCAATGTCGTATCGGTAAATCTAATCGGTTTTTTCTCCATAATGCCTCACAATCTTTTCGATAACTTTTTCCAGAGCCATTGCCCTGGAACCCTTGACGAGTATTGTATCGCCCGGCTGAATAAAGTCAAATAGGTCGGTGCCGACCTCTTCGACCGTTTGATAAATTTTGATGTTCTGTGATTTAAGACCGGCACTCATTGCGGCATCGACAACAAAATGTGCCTTATCGCCAATCACCACCAGCCGGTCGACGCAATGAGCGGCGTTAACGCCAACTTCCCGATGTAACATTGCCGACTTCTCCCCCAACTCCAGCATATCAGCAAGGATTGCCACCCTTTTTTCCGGAGGCGCGCTGCTTTTAAGTACCGCCAGCGCTGCCGCCATTGATTGCGGGTTGGCGTTAAAACAGTCGTCAATCAAAAGCACACCGTTGAGTTCCCGAATCGCAAGTCTTTGTGGTGCCGGGCAGAAGTTTTTAATCGCCCCGGCGATTGCTGAAAACGAAACGCCTAACACATTAGCCGCGGCACTTGCGGCGAGAAAGTTGGCGATGTTATGCTGACCGGGAACCGGTAATTCTATTAGGTACTTGCCGTTAAGAAGAAACTGGGTTCCTTTCAGTCCCCGGAAGACGACATCACTCGCATACACTTCGGCTTTCTCATTCAAACCAAAAGTTACCAGTTGCAATTTCTTTTTTCTACAGACCTCATTTGCCATTGCCATCACCAGCGGGTCATCGAAATTTACGACCGCAACACCGGATTCGGGCAGCGCCTCGAGCAGCTCTGCCTTTTCCTGAGCAACACCGGAACGGTCTTTCATAAACTCCAAGTGGGTATCACCGATGTTGGTAACCAGTCCGATTTCCGGCTGACACAACTTTGCCAGCCGCAGAGTCCCACCCAGTTCATTCATCTCAATTTCGAAAATAGCAACCTCGGTCTTAGAATCCATCGCCATTACCGTTAACGGCACCCCGATATCGTTGTTAAAACTCGCCCGCGCCTTAACCACAGAAAATCGGGGCTCAAGTATCGTTGCCAGCATCTCCTTGGTGGTTGTTTTACCGTTCGAGCCAGTTATCGCAACAACCCGCGCTTTTAATTGCTCTCGGTACCATTGCGCCAGAGAAAGCAACGCCGCTTTTGTATCCGGCACCGAAATGACAACCCCTTTATGTTCCGGTTCGCGTCCTTTTTCCACCATAACCGCAACCGCGCCTTTCGTGAACGCCGCCTCAATATACTGATGACCATCAAGTCGTTTTCCCCTGAGCGCAATAAACAGTTCTCCGGGCTTTAAAGTCCGGGTGTCAATCGAAACGCCAGTTACAACCAGTTCGGCATCGGCTGGTGACAAATAACCTCCGGTCGCTTGAGCAATCTGGCGAATATTTAACACTGCCATAATTTAAATAATCAACATCGCATCACCAAAACTGTAAAAACGGAACCGGTGAGCAATTGCGTACTCATAAGCCTTCATTATCATTTCCCGGCTGGCAAACGCCGAGACAAGAAGTAACAAAGTCGATTTCGGCAGATGAAAGTTCGTAATCAGCGCACCGGTTACTTTCCATTCAAAACCGGGATAAATGTAAAGGTCGGTCTCACCCTTTCCGGGCTTAACCTGTACTTTATCACCGTCCCTTACCGCCTGGCTTTCGAGCACCCGCACCGTGGTCGTACCAACGCAAACCACCCGCCTTTGCTCTTTTAATGCTTGATTGATGCGCGCGGCTGCCTCCTCAGAAATTTCAAACTCCTCGGGATGCATACGGTGTTTCTCAACCTCGGAAACCTTAACGGGTCGAAAAGTTCCCAAACTGGCATGTAATGTAATTACAGCAACTTGCAATCCTTTTGCACAAAGACTCTTAACAAGTTCCGGTGTAAAATGCAAGCCCGCGGTTGGTGCGGCAACCGCACCAGGAACCCGGGCGAAAATTGTCTGATACCGTTCGGGGTCAGGATACTTCTGTTTGATGTAAGGGGGCAAAGCAACCTCTCCCCTTGTTTCTAAAAGTTGATTGATGGGTTCCGGTTCAAACCGAACCAGCCTGATACCGTCTGGTTTTCTTTCAATGATTTCGGCGCGGAAACCGTCAAAATCAACCACCGTTCCAATAAGGGCTTTACGAGCCGGACGGGTGAGAACCTCCCAGACTCCAGACTGCATTTTACGCAGCAGCAGAAACTCCATCTTGCCTCCGCTCAACAGTCTGCCGAATATGCGCGCCGGTATCACCCGGGTGTCGTTAAACACCAGTAAATCGCCCGGCATAAGCCACTTGCCAATTTCGTTAAATCTTGCCTCCTCTATAGCGCCTTTTTTTCGGTTTAACACCAGAAGCCTTGATGCATCGCGCGGCTCAACCGGCGTCTGGGCAATCAACTCCGCGGGCAGATTGTAGTCAAACTGCTCAATACGCATCAGTCCAGTTCTCTGCCCGTGAGTATCCGAAACGCATCGCGATAACGGGCAGTTGTTCCGGCAATCACCTCAGGTGGCAAATGAGGTGCGGGTGGTTGGCGGTTCCAGCCTGTTGAGTTAAGGTAGTCCCGGACAAACTGCTTATCAAAACTGGGGGGCGAAACTCCCACGCGGTAATCTTTTTCGGACCAGAAACGGGATGAGTCCGGGGTCAACAGTTCGTCAATCAGCATCAATTTACCATCGTAAATACCGAACTCAAATTTGGTATCGGCAATGATAATTCCCCTCTGCCGGGCATACTCGCTTGCTGCCTCGTAAATCTCGATTGAGATGCGGCGCACCTTCTGGGCGAGCTCTTCACCCACCAGATTTTTCATCTGTTCAAACGAAATGTTTTCATCGTGACCAGTTTGACTCTTGGTTGCCGGCGTAAAAATCGGTTCCGGCAGCTTCTCAGCCTGTTGTAAACCCTGAGGTAGTTTTATACCACAAACAGTGCCAGTTTTTTGATATTCATCCCAACCGCTACCGGCAAGATACCCGCGCACCACACACTCAACCGGCAACGGCTTTGTCGTACGACAGAGCATTGCCCGGTCTTTTATAATTTCGTAATAAGGCGCGAGCCCCGCAGGAAACTCGTTTACCTGAGCAGTAATCAGATGGTTGGGTGCAACCTTTGAAAACTTTTCAAACCAGAAAACCGAAAGCAAATTCAAAACCTTACCTTTATCCGGAATCCCATCGGGCAGAACAACATCAAAGGCGCTCAAACGGTCGGTTGCGACGATTAAAAGATGTTCACCGATTTGGTAGATGTCACGCACCTTACCCTGCCCTACCTTTTTAATACCTTTTAAATCGGTTTGTGTTATTACCATTTAGATGCCTCCTTTTTTGCTATCTTATCACTATTGCCTCTTGTAACCAAAGGGCATTATGTAGAGTGGTTCAAATTTCGTGCCGATGACTTTCTTCACGGCACCATCCTCAAATGCACCAATCATCACCGTGCCCATACCCAGCGCCTCGCACTGTAAGTGGACATTCTGCCCGATGTGACCGGCTTCGATGTGGACATACCTTATCCCCCGTTCTCCGTAGCGTGCCGTTGTCCGCGAATAGTCGGCACACAATACAATAACCGCCGGCGCATTTTTTATGCTCAACTGTCCGAGTGCCGCATTAGCCAGTTCCTGACGGCGGTCACCGGTTTTGACCAACTCAATACTATGCTGCTCAATTAGATAGTGATAGACTCCTGAATCCAACCCCTCAACCTTTCCCGCAAAAAGGTAAAGTTCCATCGGGTAAGTAGCACCAGCCGATGGTGCGGTTCGACCGTAACTTTTGCCGGTCTTGCCCTGTGCTGCCCAGAGTAGTTGCCCAACATCCCGCAGCGTTAGAGCCCGGTCTGCATAAGAGCGGACCGAACGACGATGCAGTAGCGTCTTCTCCAGGGTTACATTTCCCACCGTATCGGGTGCTGGTAGTTTGATTACTGAATCAACCACACCCATCCCCCCGCAGATAAACAGCCCCAGAAAAAAACCAAACATCTTCACCTCCGGCACTGTTTATTGGAGAGTTCAATCTTTGCCTTGCTGTAAATTTTGGTCCTTTTCTTTTACTTTCTGCGCCTGACTTTCACGAAATCGCTCCAATTTTACCCGCAAACCTTCGTGTTCCAGCGCCAGTATCGCCAGGGCAAAGAGCGCCGCATTAGCCGCTCCTGACTTGCCAATCGCCATACAGGCAACCGGCACACCTTTGGGCATCTGCACTGTAGAAAACAGTGCATCGATACCAGCCAGCCCGGCATCAAGTGGCACACCGATAACCGGTAATGTTGTCCAGGAGGCAATCACGCCGGCAAGATGGGCCGCTTTTCCCGCCCCCGCAATTATAACCTTGATCCCCCGCGCTGCCGCATTAACCGCAAACTCCTGACAGGCCGCTGGAGTCCGATGGGCTGATATCACCCGCACCTCATTGGCAACCTCAAACTTGTCCAGCACCTCTTTCGCCTCTTTCATAACATCGTAATCTTTATCACTACCCATCACAATAGCAACAAGCGGTTTATTTTTGTCACTCATACCAAATCATAGCAAATTTTTCCCTCTTGTCCAATCACAATTTTCTCTCTATCCTTGTTGTAATCATCCCTTGTTTCAATCGGGGAACCGCTCCCTGAACGGTTCAGTGAGCAACCTGCCGAAAGAGTCGGTAAACCCTTTTCGAGTGGCTCATTAACCCTGATTGTGTTACCCCCATCTTGTAAATTTCTGGTTTCAAATTAAAATAAACTATGGAGTTAACTTTACGCTCAAAAGACAGCTGGGAAACCGTAGATATCCCGGATGAAAACATCCTTGGAATTTTAACCCCGATTCCTCAAAAAAGCGTCGCTGTTCCGCTCCAGCCGGTAATCGCTGCGGCAACCGAATTTCTCATGAACTATCAGCGCATCCTGATTTTGGTCAACGACTACACCCGCCCCACACCCAACCAACCGTTTCTTACGCCGCTTTTGCCGATTCTGCGCGCCCGGCAAACAAAAATCCTTATCGGTTTGGGCACCCATCGTAAAGCGACCGAAAATGAGTTGAAATCGATTCTTGGTTTAGACACCTTTTTCGCCCTATCTTCAGCAATCATCCAGCACGATGCCCGGGACCCGGCTACGCTCTTTTTTCTCGGGAAAACTTCTTTTGGCACCGATGTTTTTCTCAATCGCCAAATCGTGTGGGCGGATGCCATTCTCACAATCAACTCAATTGAACCCCATTACTTTGCTGGATATACCGGGGGCAGAAAATGTTTTATCCCGGGCTCTGCTGGGTACGAAACTACGATTCACAACCACAACCTTTTGCTTCATCCTGCTTCGGCGCCGCTCTCATTGCAAGACAACCCGGTTCATCTTGATATGACCGAAGCCGCGAAAATGGTTGCCAAACCCATCTTCTCAATTCAGATTGTTCAGGACGCGAACCACCGTATTTTATCAGTCCATTATGGCGACCTTTTCACCTCATTTGAAGACGCCTGCATTGATGCCTATAAACTGTTTGCCCTTCCCATCAAAGAAAAAGCGGACATCGTTTTGAGCATCCTGCAACCCCCTTATGATATCAACTTCTATCAGTCCCAGCGGGCACTGGAGTTTGGCATTTATGCCCTGAAACAGGGGGGCATTCATATAACAGTGTCGCGCTGTTATGAAGGTATTGGCAACGACCAGTTCATCCAGGTGCTTTCCTCATGTAACAAACCCGATTACCTGCTCAGGGGTGAAAAGTCGGACCATCCGGGCTGGTATAAGGCGGCGCGCATAGCCCGGGCGTTGCAAAAGGCAAGGCTTTATACAGTTATGGGTGTTGAAGACCAGGTAATCAAATCTTGCTTTATGACCCCTTTTCCTTCAATCAAGCAGGCGCTTGCCGCAGCATTTAACGAACTGGGAAACAAAGCCCGACTCTACATCATACCCGATGCCGGCGTCGTTGTTCCGATACCGATTAACTCCTAATCTTTTCGGATAGGGTTCAGGATTATCAAACCGAAAACACCCCCTGAAATAAAACTGAAGACAGAGTCCAAAACGGTATCAAAGACAGGTTGATAAATCACCTGAATTATTCGCCCGATATCGGTGTTAAATAGAACTTCGGGCATAACTTAATGAATTATCAATGAGATAGAACCTAATGGAACAGTGGTAACCGCCTCGCTATCAGGCTTCTGCGTTACCGCACTATCTCTGAGGCAAAGGGTGTTAGGGGCTATCCCCAGAACTGTCACCGGACTGTGCAGGGGATGGTTTTTTGTCACTCTGCGGTGATTTTTCGTATAATAAAATAAGGCAAAAAGTTTCTTGATGACATAAATGTGTGTAGTTCACGAGGTTGTGTGCTTGACTTAACATTTACCCATCTTACAATTAAGCCGATGGATACAACAGTTGAAAAAATCGGTGCCTTTGTTGGCAAACAGGTTCGGCTTACCGGCTGGGTTTACAACAAACGGTCTTCCGGAAAGGTTCGGTTCGTGCTTTTGCGAGATGGAACCGGAATCATCCAGTGTGTTTTTGTTCAAAACAGCGTTCCGGAAGAGGCGTTTGAACTTGCCGACTCAATTCCGCAGGAGTCTGCCGTGGAAATCAGTGGTGTTGTCCGTGATGAAAAAAGGGCACCAGGAGGTTATGAACTAAACGCCTCAGACCTTAAAGTCATCGCCCTTGCCGAACCTTACCCGATTACGCCCAAAGAACACGGCATTGAATTTTTGATGGCGAACCGGCACCTTTGGTTACGCTCCCGACGCCAGGTGGCGATTTTACGCATCCGCAATGAAATTATCAAGGCACTCCGGGACTATCTTGAAGAACAGGGGTTTCTCTGTTGCGACACCCCGATATTGACCCCGGCTTCGGTTGAAGGAACAACCACCCTGTTCCCGGTTGACTACTACGGCGAACAGGTTTACCTCACGCAGTCCGGACAACTTTACAATGAAGCGCTCTGTGCCGCGGTGCGTAAGACCTACTGCTTTGGCCCAACATTCCGTGCTGAGAAGTCTAAAACCCGGCGCCATCTAACCGAATTCTGGATGCTTGAACCAGAGGTCGCCTTCCTCGACCTCGATGGCACAATGGATTTGATGGAAGATATGATTTGCTATCTGGTGAATCGGATTTTGGAGAAACGCCAATCAGAACTGGAAACACTGGAACGAGATATCGCTAAACTAAAGGCGGTCAAAAAACCATTTCCGCGCATCACCTATCGCGAGGCGCTGGAGATTTTGAAAAACGCCGGTAAGATAGTTGAATTTGGCGATGACTTTGGGGGCGATGAAGAAACGGTGATAAGTCAGGCGTTCAACACTCCGGTGATGATACATCGCTTTCCCGCAAAGATTAAGGCGTTTTATATGAAGCGGGCACCAGAAAATTCCGAACTGGCACTGGGTGTTGATATGATTGCGCCCGAAGGTTACGGAGAGATTATCGGCGGGGGGCAGAGAGAAGATGATTTGGCAATCCTTGAACAAAGGATTAAGGAGTTCAACTTACCGCGCGACGCCTACTCCTGGTATCTTGATTTACGGCGCTTTGGCTCTTTTCCCCACTCGGGGTTCGGCTTGGGTCTGGAACGCACCGTCGCCTGGATTTGTGGCTTAAAACATGTCCGGGAAACAATTCCTTTCCCGCGACTTTTGGAAAAGGTTTATCCTTAAAAGGAGGTCAAAATGCCGGAAACAAAAGTCGGCGTCATCACCCACTATTTCGGCAAAATCGGTGTCGCCGTGGTCAAGGCAACCGATGGAACAATCGCCGTGGGTGACAAAATTCACATCAAAGGCCACACCACCGACCATACCCAGATTGTCGAATCGCTTCAGATTGAACACGCTCCAGTAAACCAGATTGAGATTGGTCAGGAAGCGGGAATGAAGGTTAGCGCCCGGGTTCACGAACATGATGAGGTTTTCAAAGTTACCGATTAGCGTTGATTTGTTCTTATTAAGTTAAAAAGGAGGATTATGGCGCGAAGCAAAACGAAGGTTAAACGGTTACGTCATCGCTGGATATTGAAGAAACGGCGCCGGGAAGAAGCCCGTAAAAAGGCACTGCAAGCATCCCGGCAGCAATAAAGACATCAGTTCGAGGCTCTGCCTTCAACGTTTGTTATGCGCCACTTATACCTTGTTCCATTTTCCTCTTACAACGGTACCGAACACCTCCTGAAAACGGCGCTTAAAACCGGAACCCAACCCCATCAGATATTTTACTTTACCCCCAGTCCGCGCAAACTGCGCGCCACCCAGGTGCTTTTCGCCCGGATTTATGGTAAACAAGCATTTATCCCCCCGGCGTTCTTTACCCTGCGCCAGTTTGCCCTGAAACTCGCCAGCGAGTACGGTAACAAGCGTCCCTTTCCTGAAGAGTTAAAACCTTTACTGGTAAGACAACTTTTCCTGCGCAAAAACAAGAAAGTTACAATTGGCTATGCTCAGGTGGTGGCTAAATTCATCACCGAACTTAAACGCCATCTTTCCCCTGAAGAACAAGCCGTCCTGCCCGAACGGCTAAAGGGAATGGACATATTCGCTGGCTATGAAAAAGTACTGCAGCGTCTTCTTGAGGCTTATCAGATAATGGATGACTACAACCACGCACTTGACCAATCAAACTGGTGGGACAGTGAAGACATCCTCAGTCAGGCACCAAGGCTGCTGGAAAAAATCCCGGCAATAAAGGTTCTCATCCTTGACAGTTTTGTAGCGCCGAACCGGCTTGAGAAGGAAATCATTGCCGCGCTGATTGACAGAGCAGAGCACACCTTTGCCCTGGGCTATGGTGCCTCAGACTCCAATCCGGGTTATAACCTTGCCCGGGTGTTTAACGATTTTATCCTTTCTCACCCGGGCTTTTCAGCACAGCCATTGCCCTGTGAAAACAACAAAGGGAATACACCAACCATATGGCGTTTCCCTACCGCCGAAGATGAAGTTACCGGAATCTGCCGCCATTTGCGCATTCAAGCAGAAAGGTCGGGATTAAAAAACACCTATGTCGTCTTTCCCCGTCTTAACGAATACGCACCGCTTGCCAACCGCATCTTCCGGCAGTACGAGATTCCTTTTACCATCTATCCTGAATCACCCCTTGCTTCTGCACCGATAATAATTGCCGTGCTCGAACTACTTAATGCGCTGAACACCGACTACGAACGGGTTGCGACAACCGCCGCATTCTCGTCCCCCTTTTTCCCTGGTTTGTTGCGCCTTTCCGACGATTCGAACCCAACCGTCCCCGATTCCGGAATTGACCGGCGGCAGCGCGCCGCCCAGATGCTTAACACCATTTCGCGCCGGGCTGGCATAATTAAAGGCCGCGCGAACTGGCACAACATCGCCGAACGGATAATAAGAGCCGAGGAGTTAGATGAAACCAGCCCGGAAACCCGTTACCTGCGCGAGATTCAACAACGCGTTCGTCAGGCGCTGGGTATTACAGAAAAAATCCTTGAGCCCGCGGACACACTGGGCAGTCAAGCGCACCGCCTCAAACAGTTCCTCGAAACTGTTGACTACGGCACAAACATCGCGCCCGATGACACGGTTAGGTCAGAAATGCTTGAAGACCGTAAAAAACTGTACGACATCCTTGACACCATTGTTGAATTTGAAGCCGATTTCGGGGGGGACAAAGAAACCCGCACCGACTTTATAAAAATTATCAGCCGATTGCTGTCCCTGAGTTGTAAAACACCGGAATCGGACCAGCACGGCGTCGCTATTCTCGGAATGGAAGAGATGCTGGGCATTACACCGGACAATTTGTACTTTGCCGGACTAACCGAAAACGCCCTGCCCGGTGCCTATCAACCGGACCCGCTCATTCCGGAAAAAATTAGGAAACAGCTTGGTCTGCCCGACATCGATTGGCATCGGGACTGGCAACGCTTCCATTTCCACCGGACGCTCTGTTCCAGCCTTAATTTACCATTTCTCAGTTACCCCGAAACGCAAGAGGGCAATCCGGTTCTTCCCACACCCTTCTTGCAGGATATCGAACCGGGCATTGCCGTTTCCGCCCCCCAACAACTGGAAGAAAACACCGTCATCTACTCAGAAATCGAACACCAGCGCTATCTGGGAAAACTGTCCAATGTCACCCTGGAACAGATGACATCCTCGGTTGACTTCTCATCGGAACCTCAGGCGCAGGAGGTTATCAAGCACCGATTTGGTCCTGAATCCTTTATTTCGGTCACCGCCCTGGAGCGTTTTCGACGGTGTCCATTTATCTTTTATCTCGACTATGTTTTAGGGCTTGAAATACCACCAGAGCCGGAGTATGTAATTGATGCCCAGCAGTGGGGTATTTTGCTCCACGACATATTTAAACTTATTTATTCGAGCACAACCGTTCCCGCATTAAACGAACTCAAGCCAAAGGCAGAAAAATTACTCAACGAGATTTTGAAAAATGCCGGAATCCCCCGTTTCTGGGCTGAAGTAACCCGCCGGGTCTTTAATAACATTTTGCCAATGTTCATTGAGCAAGAAGAGCGGTTACGCATGGAAGGGTTTCTCCCTTTTAAAACTGAACATATCCTAAAAGGCACCATTGGCCAGGACATTAAGGTAACGGGGCGAATTGACCGCATTGACTCATCCGGCACGGCGGTTCGAATTATCGATTACAAAACCGGCTCAGAACAAATCTCTGCCAATGATGTAATACAACATCGCACCCATCTCCAATTGCCACTTTATGCCCACCTGTTATCAGAACAAAAAGAGTTTAACGAAAAAAGAGTCGACAATATAGGCTTTTACCACCTCCACCCTCCTGAAGTCAGTTGGCTTGCCAAGCAAAAAACTACCGTTGATGTGTTAATTCAGGCGGCAACTCAAAACACCATTGAAATCGTTGAAGCCATCAGAAATGGTAAATTTCTCGCTCAACCCGGCAAGAAAAACATCTGTCAGCGCTGCGACTTTCAATTTACTTGTGGATACAGGACAGAGGCACCGGATGAAAAAATGGGGGTTAAATGAGTGTACTTCAGAGCAAAGTCGTTTTTGCCCCTGCCGGTTCGGGGAAAACCGAACAACTGAGCGAACGGTACATTCAACTGCTTAGGCAAAATGTGCCACCGGAACGGATTCTTACCATAACCTTTACCGATAAAGCGGCAACCGAAATGAAAGAACGGATTCTAAAAAAAGCAGCAGAGACCGACCCGCAACTTTCTCAACTCCTGCGCGACAACATCTTGAAACTGCGAATTTCAACGATTCACTCCTTCTGTTTCTCACTCGTACGCCGATTTGCCCATCTCCTTGATATGGACCCCAATCCTCAAGCGCTTACTGATTCGGACTCTTTATGGCAACAAACCAAGTACGACACCCTGATGAAAATCGCCGAAGAAAATATCGATTCAAAAGAGTACCGGTTACTCCTTGACCTGATAACCATTGAAACGAAACAAAACTGGAATGAACTGGCGGAACTTTTTGACCGCCTCTTTAAACGGCGCACCGCTTTGCGCCGCATTACCATCCCAAAAGAAAGCGAACAGGAAATTGCCGAACTTGCCTATCAATTAAAAAACCATCCGGTCGGCAAAGACCAAATTGATAATTACAAAATCCTTTTCCCGGACAACTTTACCCCGGAAACAATTGAATGCACCTGCTGCCATCTGGAAAGGTACAAATCTGTATTCTTAACTTCGGGTGATGAGCCGCGCTGTCGTGGATTCTCTTCTGAAGAACAAAAATGGGCACAATTGATGGCTCGCTACCGACGGTTGTTGCTCAACACTCTTGCCCAGTACCAGTTTGAAAAACAGTTCTGGCTATTTCGGGAAATTTTCCTTAAAGCTTACGAAAAAGTTAAACAGGAATTAGGACAGGTCGACTATGACGATATGGAACTGCTCGCCTTAAACCTTATCAGCCGCCATGACGAGTGGCAAAATATCCTCTATGTTTTTGATGAACGTACCGACCATATCCTTGTTGATGAATTTCAGGACACATCTTATCTCCAATGGGAAATAATTGACAAATTAACCGAGGAGTGGCGTTCGGGCGAAGGTGCCAAAGCCGCTAAGGGTGTTGTCCCAACAATCTTTATCGTCGGTGATGACAAACAGTCAATTTATCTATTTCGGGGCGCCAATGTGGAAGTGTTCACAAAGGCGGCAGAGAGATTGGAAAACTGGCTGGGGAAAGAAAGATTTGTTCGCATCACCCTCGAAAATAACTACCGCTCGCTGCCCGCAATAATCGACTTTAACAATGCGCTTTTTTCCCGTTTAATGGCACCCGGACTTAAAGCGACGGCATGGCGCACCCGTTACGCACCGTTTATCTGTCAGCGTACAAAAAGCGGCCCGGGAAGAGTAGAAATTATTCTCCACCCCGCTAAAGAGAAACTAAAGATTCAGGAGTGCCGGAACCTTGATGCTCGGACGGTTGCCCGGCGCATTCGGGAACTAATTGACACCGGTTATCAAATTTACGAACGCCAGTCCGACGGTAGTGAAACGCCACGCCCCTGTTGTTACCAGGACATCGCCATCCTTATTCGCAGCCGCACTCAACTTGATGCGATTGAAAAGGCGCTGCGTGCTTATCAAGTTCCCTTTCTCGTAGTTGGGGGCACGGGATTCTATCAGGAACCTGAAATCCGCTATCTTGTCGCCCTGACATCTTTTCTTATTGACCCGGTTGATGACATCGCCCTCTATATTACCCTGCGCAGCCCGTTATTCAGCATCAAAGAAAAAGACCTGCTCGTTATAAGTAACGCTGCTCAATACCCGGATAAAGATTTTCTTCCCACCCTCTGGGAACGGATAAGCCGGTTTGCCACCGATAATGCCGAGCTCGCAACTGCGGTCCAAATCCTGAGCACCGCCCTTTCCCGCGTCAATTACCAACCATTACATTTGCTTCTCGACCAAATCCTGACTCAGACAAGGGGATGGGAAAGATTCTGGGAACCGCAGCGTGCGGCTAATGTCAAAAAGTACCTTCAGATTATTCAAAATATGGAACTGGATGGCATCAACCCCTACCGTATCAAGAAATTCCTTGAACTTAATGATAAAGATGAGGCGCGCGCCGATGTCACGATTAGCGGGATGGATGTCGTGCAAATAATGACCGTACACGCCGCAAAGGGGTTGCAGTTTCCCATCGTATTCCATCCCGGACTGCATGAGGAGATTTTGTCCCAAAACAGTTCTAAAGAAAAATTGATTATCGACGAAACTGTAAACGAACAGGGCGTCGTGGAAGCACAGGCTTTTTATCTTCCTGACAATAAAATTCGCAAAGGCCACCCGGTTTTCCTAACCTTTCTCGAAAAGCAAATCGAGGAGGAAAAGCGTGTTTTCTATGTCGCCTGCACCCGTGCCCGTGATGGTCTCTTTCTCACTGGAATCTGGCAGCCAAACGCCCAACGATGCAAAAGAAAAAACGAAACTTGATTGGCTTAAAAAACATCTCGGACTATGTTTCGATGCAGAACGGTTTAAGTTGACAAATGCTGATATCAACAATGTCTATTGTGTTAACGCCACAACCATTCCTGAACCAGTTTTGCCCGTTCTAAAAACGAAAGAGGAATCGCCGCCCGTGCTCAAAAAGGGTCCCGTGCAACCGGTTACCATACCCCAAGTTCGTTCGGTAACCCGTTACACCCCTCGCGACCACTACCGTCACCATCCTGAGGCAATCGTACTGGGGGATGTTTTTCATCGCCTCTTTGAACTCTTCTCAAACAACCAATTGACGCCTGAACACCCCACATTGAAGCAAGAAATCGTGCGTTTGCTCAACCAAAATCCTATTTCGCCTGACCGTTTAGATAAACTAACGCAGACTGTAATAAAGCACATTAACCGCATTAAAAAATCACCGCTCTGGGAAATTATCAAACCGCAACCCGACTCATTTGCCGAACTGCCTCTGATGTATCAAGAGGACGACACCATCTGGAACTGTCGCATTGACCGACTGATTGTTCTGCCCGATGAGGTGCGAGTGTATGATTACAAAACTTTCCCTTTAAGAGAAAAAGAAATCCCCGGTCTGATTCAGGAGTATTACGACCTCCAACTTAAACATTACGCTGCTGCGGTAACCGCAATGTATCCGGATAAAAAGGTAAAGACCTTCCTTGTGTTCACCAGCATTTTACGCATCGCGCCGGTACCTACCGAAACCTGATTAAACAAAAAAATTAATCATTATTTTAAACTTCTTGCTTGACTGTTAATCAATTTGCCATAAACTCACTTTTAATGTGGTTTTTGATGTTTTATTTCGCCTCGATTTTACCGCCAAGTAACATCAGGGTCTGCGATGTCCCTAATGATGAAGGCGGCAAACTCCTTGTTACCTGGCAGAAATCACCGGACACCGCAGTACTCAGTTATCGGGTGCTGCGACAAAAGCAAGAGGATGAAGAGTGGGAAACACTCGCATTTGTTGGCAGGCTCACCGCCCGTTATGTTGACGATGAGGCACAAAACAATGTGCCCTATCGCTACAAAATCCTCGCCACATCAGAAACAGAAATTATCGAATCTGAACCGTCCCCGTACGCCATTGCTACCCCGCAATGGTTTGACAAATCCACGCTGCCGGCACTAATTGGAACTATCGTATTAAGTATAATTTTCGTCTATTTTATCAACCGGGCAAAAAAAGACCGTTCCCTTTTTATCCGCCGTATCACCGGATTGGATGCGGTTGAAGAAGCGTTGGGAAGAGCAACAGAAATGGGGCGGGCAACATTGTATGTTCCCGGACTCTCAACGGTGAGCGATGTCGCCACCATCGCTTCATTAAACATCTTGGGCGAAGTCGCAAAAAAGACCGCTCAGTTTGGTACCCCTTTAATTGTGCCTACCAGCGACCCGATTGTTTATACCGTAGCCCGAGAAGTTGTCAAAGAATCGTACACAGCTGCTGGCCGCCCCGACGCCTTCCATCAGGATATTGTATTCTTCGTTACCGACCAGCAATTCGCATTCGCCGCTGCCGTTGATGGTATTATGACCAGGGAGAAACCTGCCACCAACTTTCTAATTGGAATGTTCTGGGCTGAATCTCTAATCCTTGCCGAAACCGGTGCCGCAACCGGTGCAATTCAGATTGCCGGAACCGATGCCATCGCCCAGTTGCCATTCTTTATCACCGCCTGCGATTACACCCTTATTGGCGAAGAACTTTATGCCGCCAGCGCCTATATTTCACGCGAGCCACTGCTGCTCGGAGCAATCAAAGGTCAGGACTACTCAAAGGCTTTAATCACCGCCGTCATCGTTCTTATGTCCCTGCTCGCCCTCAGTTTCAATCTACCCGTTCTTAACTGGTTTTAGGAGGTATTATGCAGCGCCGAATTCCCCTGCTGATTGTCCTTATCACCGGCATATTTGGTGCCGTTGCCTTTTTCGTCCCTTATCCAGCAATTCGCAGTGCCGATGAGATTATGCGTAACGATGTACAGCGCATCATCGCCGCTTTCAGTCTTGTGCTCGGTGTCGGGTCAATAGTTCAACACCACCTGATAAAAATTCAGCGAAAAGCCCAGTTCTGGCAATACAGTTACATTACCCTTATCGCCCTNGTTATTACTGCAATTATCGGCTTGTTTGGCGGCATTGACCTCGCCCGACCTGGCGTTTTACCGACACGNGTTGGTAACTTTTCCTTTCATATTCAAACGATTTATTCCAATATGATGGTTCCCCTTGCAGCAACAATGTTTTCCCTTTTAGCATTTTTTATGTCTTCTGCTGCTTATCGTGCCTTCCGGGCTCGAAACCTTGAAGCCACTCTGCTGCTGCTTGCTGCCTTCATTATGATGCTTGGTGCGGTACCACTCGGCAGACTGATTCACCGCGAACTACCCGCTTTCGCCGAATGGATTCTTGCCGTACCCAATACCGCTTCCAAACGAGGCATCCTGTTCGGCGTCGAATTAGGTATCTTTGCCACCTCATTAAAAATTATCCTCGGTATCGAACGAGGCTGGCTGGGCGGAGGCGGGAAATGAGCACGACCCGCGAAAACATTCTTATCAGACTGCAGAAGATTGACCGGCGCTGGATTTACCTCGTTTTGTGGCTGGTGGTAATGATACCTTTGCTTTTCCCGTTTAAAATTCAGCCCCAACCTTCCCCAACGGTGGAAAAACTTTTTAACTATATCGACACAATGCCTGAAAACAAAGCACTGGCGATTTCTGTAGACTTCACTCCCGACACCCGAGCCGAACTTCAACCCATGGTTGTTGCCTTAATGCGCCATGCATTTGCCCAAAAACGCCGCGTCGGACTACTCGCAATTTCGGTTTATGGTCTGGGATTGGCAGAAGAAGCGATTCAGCAGGTAACTACCGAATTCAACACTTATGCCCGAACTCATGAAGACTCAGTTATCTATGGTGAAGACTTTGTGTTTTGGGGCTGGACAACTCCAGTTCTTACCGTAATGCTCGGGATGGGCGAACGCATCACCAATGTGTTTCCGGTAGATTATTACGGCAATCGCACCGAAAGTCTGCCGATTATGCGCTATATCAAAAATTATGACGATATCGGCATTCTCGTAACGATTGCCGCCTCAGCAATCCCCCGCTCCTGGATAAATTACGCCCAAGTTCAGTTTGGCGTAAATTTAAGTTGCGGTATCACCGCCGTCTCCGCCGCTGACTTTTACCCTTATGTCAACTCCGGCCAATTCATCGGCATGCTTGCCGGAATGAAAGGAGCCGCTGAATATGAGCAACTCGTCGCTCAAAGGATGAAAAAAAATGGTATGGACTGGGCATTGCGTAATCGCGGAACCGAAGCGATGTCCTCTCAGACCGCTGCTCATCTGGCGATTATGGCTTTTATCGTGATTGGCAATATCGCCTTCTTTGCTACAAGGAGGAGAAGAAAATGAACCTTTCAACCGACCCCTGGGTTTGGATTGCAGCGATACTGACACTGGCAATTTTCTCGTTCCTGTATAAAGAGAACCCATTTTACCGTTTTGCCGAACATCTCTATGTCGGCATTGCCAATGGTTATGCAATAACATTTTACTGGCATCGAATCCTTGTCCCCTCACTTTTCGACCGAGTTGGTTCTGCCCAAACGCCGGTCTCAACTAAAATATGGTTAATCGCCATCGCCATCATCGGTGCCCTTTATTTTACCCGGTTCATCCCGAAAATCTCCTGGCTCATTCGTATTCCCATTGCCATTGTCCTTGGGTATGCTTCGGGAACATCCATTCCCCGGGCAATTGACGCCGAAATCATCCGGCAGGCAAAAGCAACCATTGTCACTCGGGCATCTTTTGCTAACTGGCAGACAGGACTGTGGGCGCTTGTCATCCTTTTTGGTGTTATCACGACGATAAGTTATTTCTTCTTTTCCACTGAGCGCAAGGGTGTGCTTAAACCTGTAAGTTATGTGGGCATAATATTTATTATGATTGGATTCGGGGCTTCATTTGGCTATACGGTAATGGCACGGCTTTCCTTATTCATTGGCAGACTTCAGTTTCTGTTGGGAGACTGGCTTGGGCTGATAAAGTAGTAGTTCTCTGACAAGTTTATTGTTGTTTAGTACTCCCCGCGGAAAAAACAGAACGCAAGCGTCGTTGTTGTTTTACTGTTCCGCTAAAAACTTAAAACCGAAAAATTTCACCGGCTTTAAATTCAAATTATGTGTGGCTAAAGTTGATAAAGCCTTTATAATTCTTAGTTAAACCAGCAAGGTCAATAACTCAGGTAATGTTGAAACCGTTAACTAATCCTCTGCCGTATCAATCTGAGCCTTTTGCAGAATACCCGAGTAATCCACATATACCGTTTTTAACTCAGAGAAAATCTCGTACGCGGTCCAGCCTCCTTCGCGATGACCATTACCAGTTTCTTTAACACCGCCAAATGGCAGATGACATTCAGCGCCGATCGTCGGCGCGTTAATATATGTAATACCCGCTTCAATCTGTTCAATCGCTTTAAAGGCGCGATTGACGTCCCGGGTGTAAATAGAAGAAGAAAGACCATACGAAGTGCTGTTGAGCACCGCTATCGCTTCAGTAAAGTCTTTAACTTTGATAACTGAGAGCACCGGTCCGAAAATTTCCTCTTGAGCAATCCGCATCTGTGGTTTTACATCGGCAAATATCGTCGGTTTATAGAAAAATCCGCGGTCATAATCGCCACCTTTCAGAAATTCTCCACCGCAAACCAACCTCGCCCCCTCGCTTTTACCGATTTCCACATAACTGTGTACTGTTTTTCTCTGACCTTCGCTCACCAGTGGCCCCATCTCTACGGTCTCATCAAGTCCATTACCGACCTTCAATCTCTTCGCTCGTTCCACAACCATCTCAAGAAACTGTTCATAGACTTGGCTTTCGACAATAAGTCGGGATGTAGCCGTACAACGCTGGCCAGTTGTGCCAAAAGCCCCCCAGATAACGCCTTCCAGTGCCAATTCCAGGTCGGCATCACCCATTACGATTTGAGCATTTTTCCCACCCAGTTCAAGTGAACATCGTTTTAAATGCTTGCCACAGACCTCGGCAATCCGCCGCCCGATAACCGAAGAACCGGTAAAAGAAATACCGCAGATATCCGGATGATTCAAAAGTGCCTCACCGACGACCCCACCTTCACCATAAACAATATTTACCACTCCCGCCGGTAAACCAGCTTCAGTCAGAGCCGCGACGAACTCATGCACCGATGCGGGGGTTAGTGTCGCCGGTTTAATAACAACAGTATTTCCACAAATCAACGCCGGAAAGATTTTCCAGGAGGGAATTGCCATCGGAAAATTCCAGGGACAAATCATACCCCAAACACCCATTGGTTGCCGCATAACAAATGCCACCTTATTGGGCAACTCACTGGGCACAACTTTGCCCCAGAGCCTTCGACTCTCACCCGCTGCATAAAGTCCAGTGTCAATTGCCTCCTGAACATCCCCCCTGGTCTCTTTTAGAACCTTACCCATTTCCCGGGTCATCAGTTGTGCCAGTTCCTCTTTACGCTTGATCAGTATCTCGGTTGCCCGTCGGATTATTTCACCTCTCTTGGGTACCGGCAGCGCACGCCATGCCGGATACGCCATCTTCGCTGCCCGAACCGCCTCATCAACATCCTCGGCTCCTGATGATGGAAATATGCCGATTAAATCATCGGTATCTGCCGGATTGCGATTCTCATACTTTTTACCCGATTTTGCCGGCACAAATTTACCGTTGATGAAATTCAAATACTCTTTTGCCATATATCCTCCTTATTTATTCGCTTAAATTTTTTGCAATCAATTCTAACGTCTCTTGTACAGTTGACGCCTTCACAACTCCGGGAATATCCCAGGTCTCAAAACCCACTACCGGTTTGTTCATCCTTAAGGCAAACCCAATTTCGGATAAAGTCCCGTATGAACCGCCAATTGCGACCACGATGTCTGCGGTTCTAATGATAATCAAATTCCGTGCTTCGAGGAGCCCGGTGACTATTTCAATGTCAATAAATCTGTTTGCTTCGCCGCGTTGTGTCCCGGGCAATATTCCAACTGTTAATCCTCCTTCCTGCTTTGCCCCCTGACAGGCAGCAGCCATTACACCACCAAGTCCGCCACACACCAGTATCGCACCGAGTCGGCCAATACCCTGTCCTATCTCGTATGCCCGCTGTGCCAGAGTCACGTCACATTCACTGGCACCAATTACGCCAACAAACTTTTTAGCCATTGCAAAACAGATTGATAATCTCAAAGCGACTTACATCAACCAATCCCCGGTCGGTTAACTTCAACTCCGGAATCACTGGCAAAGCAAGAAACGAAAGACTAATAAACGGATTTTCCAACCTCGACCCCCAGCGTCTCGCTCGCTCTATAAGGAGTCGCAAATCCGCAACCACCTGACTTGCCGGTTTGTTTGACATCAATCCGGCGATCGGTAGCGCAAGTTTAGCCACTACTTCTCCATCAGCGACTGCAACATAGCCCCCTCCCATACTCTTAAGTGCCCGTGCAGCAATTAGCATATCCCGGTCATTAGTACCTACAATAATAATATTGTGGGAATCGTGCGCTACCGTTGAACCTAAGGCGCCTTTTTTAAGCCCGAATCCAGTCACCAACCCTTTCCCCATTCGGCCTGTCCCTTTATGCCTTTCAATCACCACCAGTTTCAAGATGTCACGTCTGGTATCTGCCACGACCAATCCATTTTTCACCGTTGGTACCTGGATGTGTCTTTCTGTAATTATTTGTCCCGGGACAACCCGAATAACGTTACACAACTCCCCTTCCGCCTTAATCTCAAAGTCCTTGACATTTAACACTGGCAGCCGCACGCTTTTTAACACTTTTTTATCATCTCGCGAGGCGATTTTAAATTTAACCTGACGATTTTCAACAACTATCCGACCATCCTTAACAACCATCCTAACATCAACTTTATTTAAATCTCCTAAAATTACCAGGTCCGCACGATAACCAGGAGCAACTGCCCCACGGTCATCAAAACCAAAATACTCTGCCGGATTCAAAGTTACCATCTGAATTGCTTCAACCGGAGCGATACCGAGTGCTATCGCCTTGCGCACTACACTATCTAAATGACCCTCGTAAAGCAGGTCTGAAGGGTGCCGGTCGTCGCTCACCAGGCAGCACCGCCTTAAAGAAATTTGATTTATCACCCGAGCCAGTGCTTCAAGATTGTGGGCGGCTGAACCTTCACGAATAAAAACTCGCATTCCGACACGTAACTTTTCTCTTGCCTCGTCAAAACCAATACATTCATGGTCTGAACCAATACCGGCTGCCGCATACGATTGAAGCAGTAAACCGGAAAGACCGGGTGAATGGCCATCCACCGTTTTCCCCAATGCTTTCGCTGCCTTAATTTTTTTCAGCACATCTAAATCTCCAAAAATCACCCCGGGATAGTTCATCACTTCTGCCAGTCCAGTAACACGCTTATGCTTTAAAAGTTTTATCACTGCCTGGACATCAATTTCCCCGCCGGTGGTTTCAAGGGGTGTTGACGGCACACAAGAAGGAACAGCGATGAATACATCGAACGGTAACTCTTCACTGGCCCTGAGGATGTAATTCACACCATATTCGCCCAGAACATTGGCGATTTCATGCGGGTCCGCAACAACAGCTGTTGTTCCATGCAAAAGGCACAAACGTGCAAACTCGGCAACTGAGAGTAAAGAACTTTCAATATGGATGTGCCCATCGATGAACCCCGGGGTGATGTAACAACCGGTAACATCAATAACCTTTTTTGCCCTATGATATCCAGGGTCAACCCCGGCAATTTTACCCCCTTCGATTACAACATTACCTTTTCGGACCTCACCGGTAAAAACATCAACCACAAAACCACCTTTGAGCAGAAGGTCTCCTGCTGCTTCGCCCCGGCTCACCTTTAGAAATTGCTGAAGTAACTCTATATCCCTATTGCTCATTATCGCCTTCCAGATACCCGATAAAAGGTAGATTTCTGAATTTCTCGGCAAAATCTGCTCCGTAACCGACAACAAACCTATTCGGCACAACGAATCCACGATAATCCGGTTCAATGAAAACGGACCGCCGCTCAGGTTTATCCATCAACACGCAAAGTTTCAAACTTTTTGGTTTGCGCAATCTTAAATTGTCAATAATGTATTTTAATGTCAAACCGGTATCAAGAATATCTTCAACAACTAAAACATCCTTTCCTTCAATTGCACATTTTAAATCCATAACAATCTTTACGACGCCCGATGATTCAGTACTTTTCCCATAACTGGAAACGGTCATAAAATCGACAAAAACTGGAACCTGTAACTGACGTACAAGGTCAGCAAGAAAAATCCATGACCCCTTAAGAATGCCAACTAACAGTAACTCCTTACCTTCATAATCTCGGGAGATTTCATCTGCCAGTTCTTTAACCCTACGGGCGATTTGCTCGGCTGAAAACAAAACCTGAATCATAAAGCGTTATTTAAACTTTGCTCTATTCTCTCTTGAGAAAAGGACCATCCTGAAAAACAATCGGGGCGACTGGATTTGAACCAGCGACCTCTTGGTCCCGAACCAAGCGCGCTAAACCAACTGCGCTACGCCCCGTTAGATACAATATAAACGATATTCGCATTCAGTCAATATAAATCTCATTTGGGTTTGCCTCGCACCAGCGGTACAAAAACAACATCCATTAAGGGCCGCTGAACAACTCGCTTGCCATGTTTAACACCAAGAATAAGCGTCTGACCACCTGAATACCCAACCGGCACAACTATTCGACCACCTTCCACCAACTGTTCAGTCAATTTGTAAGGAAAGTTTTCAGCCGCCGCAGTCACAATTATGCGGTCATAAGGAGCAAATTCGGGCCAACCCATATTGCCATCCCCGATCCGAAAACGGATGTTCCGATAGTCAAGTCGGTTGAGCACCTGCCGCGCCCGAATCGATAGTTCTTCGATGATTTCTACCGTCCATACCATCTGGGCAAGTTCAGCAAGTATTGCGGTCTGATATCCTGACCCGGTACCGATTTCCAGTACCCGATGGTTTTTCTCAACCTGAAGCGCTTCGCTCATCGCTGCCACAATATAGGGTTGAGAAATGGTTTGTCCCTGACCAATAGGTAATGGATTGTCATCGTAGGCTTGATGAACAAATCCTTCCGGAACAAAAAGGTGTCGCGGCACCTTTCGCATCGCTTCCAACACCCGTTTATCCCTTACCCCTCGGGCAACAATCTGTTCCTCAACCATTTTAGCTCTCTTGAGTGCGAACTCATCCAATGTCATATCGGCTTGATAATATTATAGCAAATTGTGGCGTCAAATGTTGCTATTCAAAATTTAAAAAAATTTTTGCTTGACTTAGAATTATGATTTGTTATTTATTTCCTGCTGCTGGTCGGGCGATTGCCTGGTTGGAGTCATCAACCTTAAGGCCTAGGCCCTCCAGCGGCATTTTATTATACCGCAGCATTTGACCATAATGTTCGTACCGTTATTATTCATCACCGATGGCAATACCTCAACCCGTAATTAATTTTCGTACCCCAGTTCTCTTTGAAGAACAGGCGGTGCGGGAACTGTGCTGTCTTGCCCGTCGAGGATACGAAGCAAAATTTAAAAAAGAAACCTTCGGATTTCTTTTTGGTACTATATCTCAAGACAGACGCCTAATCGTGCGGCGCTCCTGCTACTATCGGGGCGGAGAGAAAACCCGTACTGGCGTTATCTTTAAAAACTGGGCTAACATTCGCAGGGTCTTTCTGCGTCGCAAAGAGCTTGCGCGCAAGTTCCGACTGCGCTTTCTGGGCAATTTTCACTCCCATGTAGAAATCGCGGGTGATGTTTTCAAAGGGTTGTCAGAAGAAGATCGAGAATCGTTCTTCTACGACCCGATGGCAATAATCGAAACAATCGTCTTCATCTGGGCCGGTTCAGCCCAACTCAATCGTAGTACAACCGGCACTATTGTCGGATTCGAACCCCGTACTGGTTACAACTATCGCATTCGGGTTTATGCCAAACGGCGCAACGGTATCCGCCAAGTTAAAGCAAGAGTTCTGCCATCAGGTGTTGTTGTTATCTATTAATAGATCATTATCGCAACAGTACTCCCTTAACAACAACTTTTGCTGCCTCACTCTCAAGCCGGAAAAGGTAGATACCATTTGCTCAATAATCCCTTTCGCCGAAAACCTCACCGGTAAAAACATAAAGTTCTGATTTCGGATCCTTATAAGCATCGGGCGGTAAACCCGCTTTTAGACAAGTGTGCGCCAGAAACTGCTCTCGATTCCATTTCTGTTCTACTGGTACTTGAGGTAGAAGCAGACCGGAGTAGAAACCTCTCCGAATTACCAATCCGTGCTTTCCAACAATAACCGAATCAGGGCTGTCGATTTTTCTTAAAGGTGAAAGCACGGTGATTTCAATATCAATATCCTTTAGCTCTGAAGCAGTAACAGGCGGAAATCGCGGGTCTTCAGTTGCCGCGCTAATCGCCATATCCTGAACCGCGAGATAAAGCGGTTTAACCCCTTCAACATAACCAATGCATCCTCGTAGTTCTCCATGTTTGTGAAGAGTAACAAACACTCCCTGCTTACTTCGTAACCGGTCGGTTAACGGCGTCACCTTAGGTCGGTTCCCAGTGCGTATATATTCCTCAATCGTCGCCCGGGCAATTGCCAGAAGGCTCTTTCGCTCCTCGGGAGTTAACTCGTTCTCACTACTATTTAACTGCTGTTCATCGATTTTTGCCTTTTCCTTTGTTTGAACAAATGCCACCGCACTGTAACCAACACAATAGCCACCACGCTGATTTAAGACTTCATTCGAATTAGTCCTGCCCAATATCACCACTTTATCGGCACCCAGTTCCCGTGCCGCGATCATCATTGCGACAATCGGATAACCACCACACGCAACTGGTTTATCCTTAAAATAGGACTCCTGAACCGCCTGATAAAACGCTTTGGGCTCAAACTTTTCCATCAGTTCAAGGGTCAATGAATCTGAGGACTTGGCTTCATTGTAAGAGTAACCATGATAAAGGTCCGAAGAAGCCAGCAATAGAACATTTTTACCCTTTGCAACCTTTGCCAGCGCCTTGCCCACCCGCTCGCACTCCTCATAACTGGGAAAGAGCAACATTATCGGAACAATCTTAAAGTTCTGTAAAACCCGCTGGAGAAAAATCAGTTGCACCTCAAGGGAATGTTCTTGAAAATGAGCTGTTGGAAGTCGGACAAAAAATTTATCTTCCTTAAGCAATTCACTCGCCATTTCCTCGTCAACGACAACATCTCCCAGCGGGGTCCGCCACACCCCTTTATCAAACACCGCTGCCCCTTTAAAATCAACGCGATGGCTCGGTCCAAGCATTATAACAGTAAGGGAATCCATGCCCTGCAGCAATCTATAGGCTTTAGCCGCTGTTGGACCGGAGAATTCGATACCGGCATGGGGAACCTGAATTCCAACAATTCTGCCCGGTAATGAAGCCGGCTGAACCCGGGCAAGCATCGAATCAATTAACGACTCCAGCCTTTTCTTTTCTGCCGGATAAAACTGTCCGGCGACTGCTGGTTCTCGAACCATCTTTACCTCCTTGCTCTCTTGCGGGTGAGCGCAGACCATATCGGTCAAACAAATCAATAACAGCAACGCTACCCGGTTCAACATAAATTAAATTTACACCCTATCGAATTATATCTCAACCGGACCATTTTCCACACCGGTCGCCATATCGATCAATCACCTCTCCCTCGCGCAGCGTTTCAACGACTTCACAACGATTAGGGCAACCATCGCATTCAAAAACGCGTGTTTCAAATGCAATATCAGCAATTTCAAAACCGGCAAATTTACTGTTTTTATTCTCGGTCTCTTCGCTTGCCAGAATTGCGGCACCAATCGCCCCCATAACCAGAAAATGTTCCGGGACGGTAATCTCAAGCTGTAAAGCCCGTTCAAACGCCGCCTTTACACCGATATTTGCCGCTACTCCCCCCTGAAATAACACCCGCGGCCGAATTTCCTTACCTTTTGCGACGGTATTAAGATAATTGCGCACAATGGCATCACACAAACCGGCAAGGATATCATCAGTTGGAACACCCAGCTGTGCCTTGTGAATCATATCGCTTTCGGCAAAAACGGTACAACGTCCTGCAATTGAAACCCGGTTTCGTGCCCGCAATGCCCTCGTACCAAACTCTTCAATTGGAATATGGAGCCGTGTTGCCTGATGGTCAAGAAAACTACCGGTACCCGCCGCACAAACGGTGTTCATCGCAAAGTCAACCGGAATACCATCGCGGATAATGATGATTTTAGAATCCTGTCCCCCAATCTCTAAAACGGTCTGCACATCAGGGTAAAAATGAATTGCTGCAACCGCATGCGCGATGATTTCATTCTTTACAACATCAGCCTGAACCATCACGCCTGCCAGCCGTCGGGCAGAACCGGTAGTCCCGACCCCAAGAATTCTCACCCCCGAATTGACATCTTGCCCCAACTCCCGCAACAACTGCCGGATTGAGTTTATCGGATTGCCCCGGGTGCGCAAATACCGACTGCTGCGCACACGATAATCACGGTCAATCACTACCCCTTTGGTGGAAATCGAACCAACATCAATTCCCAAAAAACCTTCGACCACGTTTCCTCCTGCGCAAAAGTTCAACAAATGCCTCCAGACGGGTCACAAGCCCGGTTGGTGAAGTGTGTTCATCAAAGGATAGGGACAATAGCGGTACACCGGACTGTTCGCATAAACGCTGTAAAGCCTCAAAAGCAATGTTTTCCGGCATACAGGTAAAAGGAAATACATGCACTATTCCATCCACGCCCTGGCGAATAAACCATGCCGCCTCGCCAACGGTTCGAATCGCCTCTCCCCCCGGACATTCCTGAAGATAATAGTAAGCCAATCTTCGGGAGCGTAAATAACCGAAATCAACCCTTAGCAGATGACGTAAATGGTGATACAGACAACGTTCAAAAATCACCTCAACGCCCAGCTGGCCTAATTTTTTTTCAATCTCCTGATTGGCAAACTGGTCAATTGTAAAAAAAATTTCTCCGACCAGTCCAACGCGCAGCGGAGGCTTTCCGCCATTCAGATTGAACATCAACTTCAAAGTTTGATGGGCTCGCTTAATTTCTGAAAGAGACCGTGCCGCCGTAATTACATTCAATGCGGGCTTTATTAACCGCTCCGCCGAAGCAAAATTTAGTGCTCTTTTTCGATTTAATAGCCTGCGAAAATCACGAGTCAAGGCGCTCTTTGCCAACAAGAGATAAACTGCGCGACTTACGCGTAGTGGTGAAACATCAAACAACGATGGCATCAATCGAAATATGAAATCGGATGCTGAATACTGAGTAACCGGCACCAGTTTGAATTTTTTGCCCGTTCCTTTCAAGGCAATCTCCTGAAGATAGTGATAGTAACCAAAGCGACATTTCCGAGCACCGGCCGCCATTAAAATGGTATCCGCCCCACATTCAATTGCTTCGATAAAATTGCCCAGGGTTATCTTGAAAGGCATACAAATCAGTTCTGGCGAAAATTTTACCCCCAGTTCAACCGTGCGCCGTGATGTCGGAGGGGGCAACACGACTTCTGCGCCAAGGTCTTCAAGAAATCCCTTCAGGGCGAATGTGTCATAACCAAAATAAGGAAAAGTGACGCGCATTAGTTTAGCCGCCCTTTTTTTCTGCGCCTTAAAAGCTCGATAAACGCCTCAATCCTGGTAACCAACCCTGCCTCACCGGTATGCTCATCAATTACTAAAAGTAAAAAAGGCACACCTAAATCTTGCGCGCGTTCGCGCATAAACTCCGCAACCAGAGAATCAGGGCCACATCCCATTGAAACAACAACACAGAATCCATCAACTTTTCCTAAGAAATATTCAAAAGCATTAAAGAGTTCGCGCTCGTAAACCCAGCGGATGTTTTGACTGAAACCATCGGCTCTTGATAGAATGTTATCGGGTAAATCTTCCTTTGAGAAAATTTGATACCCATTCTGCTTGAAGGTATTAACTATCGCCCGGGAGATGAACTCATCCCCAATATTGTAAAAATGACCAATCAAGGCAATGGATGGGTAGGTCATTTCTTTGCTATTGGAACCTGAAAAATTCCGTGGGACGCTTTCTGGCTTTCGATGCAACTCTCCTTTTGTCTTTTTCCATGCCGACCAAACCTTTAGCGGATTAGGATTAATCTGTAAACCGGCGGCAAAATGAGCACGGAATAAGTTTCCGTTAATCGTGGGCGCTATCAACTTCACCTTTTCGCCAATCAGCATCCGCGCCACATCAACAATTCCAATCATCTTGGGACAGGCAAACAGCTTATCGCCTAACCAGTTTAATCGAGGAAAAAAAACAGCTTCGACATCGTTTTTCAATTGGAGCAGATGACCAGCAACGATTTTGATTGGCAGACAAACCTCACTGGGAACATACAGAAGTCCTGTTTGAAGCGTCTCCTCGTCTGTCTTACGGCTTAAAACAACTTCCCCTCCCAGTTCCTCTAAAAAACGCTTCCAGAACCTACCGTAACGGTAATACAAAAGAGCCCGAGGAATACCAATTCTCATCTCGGTTTTATTCTATTACTTGCACACGGTAAAGTCAATACCTTTGACGATTTTTAAACCGTGTTGGCGCTAATCCGAAAGAAGAAAGTAGCTGCAGACCCTGCTTAACGCCATTGCCTAAATCCTCTACTCTGTGGGCATCAGAACCAATAGTGAATACGGTAACGCCGAGTTTAATCGCCCGGGCAATAATTTCACCCTTTGGATATGGCTCCTGCTCGCCCCGTCGTAGTGCTGAACAATTAATCTCCAGACCAGTTCCTGATCGCGCAATACATTCTAACATCAAATCGATTTTCGGCTCAATATAGGTTAAAAAGTGAGTACCGACTTCGGGCACGATATACTTACGCCAGATGTCAAGGTGAGCTAAACAGTCAAAAAGTTGTGAACCGGCGGCCGCTCGCACATACTCAAAGTAACGCTGCGCGATGAATTCTGGCCCGCGGGGTCTAAGGTGCCTCCGAAAATCAATTAACTCGTGATTGGAAGTAATTGCAATATGGTCTAAACAGTGAACGGCACCGAGTACATAATCAAACCGATAACGGTTGAGAAAATCGGCTATCTTCCCTTCCAGCCCCAGTTCGTATCCGACCTCAACCCCAGCACCTATTGCCAGTTCGGGAAACTCTTGGCGGGCATTTTCGATTTCCTCCAAATAAATACTTACCCAATCAGAATCAACTGATACCGCCTGCCCTGCCACCATCACCCGTTCAATTTCTGCTCGAGCCGGATCTGGCTCGTAATGTGTCGTAAAACACAACTCTTTAATCCCAATTTGCTCCGCATATCGACAGTAATCAGCAATTCTCCCCTGAGCATCACTTGAAAAATCAGGGTGGATATGGTAATCAACCACACTTCGCCTCAAGTTCAAACTGACCGTTTAAATCAAACTTCCAGACCTCGGTGTAAACGGCGCCCAGTTTGATTCCCAACCGTCCCACCTTTTGCTGTCGCCAGTAACCAGCAATAGCAATTCGCCATGCGCTGTTGTTAGAACTGTAACTGGAACCAATACGCATCGCACCTGGTTCGCGCACCGTCAATCCGACTCCCCTGCCTGAAATAATAAAACGACTCACAGCGAAGTCAGTTCCAAAGTTACCGATTTTCATCCCGCTACTTAAAGATACCAAAAGACCCTGACCACCTGAATAATCGGCATATTCATCTTCCACTAACAGTCCAAATCTTGCCCGTCGCCATTTAGTTGACACCTCGACCCTTGCCCGACGAGAACGCTCCTGTTCCATCCGGTATATTCGGCCCAGGAGGCAGTGGATTTCAATCCCATTATTCTGGAAAGCAGCATTGATATTGATGCGCGCGGGAATCGAGTCAACCAGATAATCTCGCTGGGTATTACCGCTCAAACCAAATTGGATGTATTTTAACTTGTAGCTTATATTGCCACTCAGGTCAAACCGTTCTCGACGTCCGGTTAAACTGTAAATTCTACCTGCTGGTGAAAAAAAACGAGACTGATAGATTGTGCCTCTTATCTGGACACGAATCTTATTTGTGTCAAATCCGAGCCGCCCCGCCACTGCCCTTCTTGAAGTAGAAGTAAAGGATTGTGCAACCTCAATATCTCCGTATCGGGAATTGTTACCATAACCGGCATAAAGACTTAAACCGCCCATCGTTCTACCGTAAAACGACTCCAGTGTATCCCGAGGCGAAAACGGGCGGTCAAAGTTAACGCCATAACCGGCAACACCGAGTTTTAATACCCTACCCTGATAATTTGCCATACCACCAACCAGTTTCTGGCCCAACTGATTTTTGTTAATTTGCGAAGCAGAGTCATGAACACCAGAAAAAGTAATTTTCTGTACCGTGCCATCGGAATTGAGTACGGCATCCCGCAAAGTATAACTACCAAAAACCGTGCCCGTAAAAAACCCGAAATTGTAACTGACCTTTATCCCCCGTAGATTTCTGTTCTCTTGAGCGGTCTGCGCCAATGAACTTTTCAACTCTGGCCCTAAATTTCCCTGGAAACTGATCCGAGCCGAGGGCGCAGTCAAAATCAGTCCGCAGCCAAACGATAATAAAAAATCGCCTGCGGTGAAGCGCCACTTTTCACCGGACAAAGAGACGCCACCACCGATAAAATCCATCCAATTATTTTCACCCCGGTCTTTATCAACCAACAAGACTATTTCCCGCTCTTTGGTAAAACCTCTTATCCGGGTAAAAGCCCGGCAGTTGACGTCATTAGCAGGAAACGAATCATACCCCATTCTTAATAATAAACGGTAGGAGCGGGGCAAGGCGGAACTCAAATCTTCCTGTTGGGCGAGACTGTCTTCAAGAGTTTCATATAAATCCTCTTTGTCCGGGCTCGATGGGACCATATCATCTAATAATTCCCCGGGTAAAATACAAAGCGAGAAGATAACAATTAATGCCATTCTCCAACAACACTTACACTATGACTGTCTCCGATTTCGGGGTGATACTGACCCGAATATTCGAGGGAAAGCACACCCACCTTCACCTGCAGACCTCCATGGTAAATCAGGGGAAATGTTTCTACCCCGCATCGGATAGCAATTTCAGGAAATATTTCAAATTCACCCCCGATAGACAATTTTTCCAATTGGTCATATTTTTTTAAATCAATTGCAAATTTTAACTCTCGTATTGGTTCCCATAAACCGCCAATACAAAACTGGGACCCTAAAAACGACCCGTCAGGTAATCTGGGCTCATTTAAGCGCTTTCCGGTAATCGCGATTGCTGCGTGTTCGGCTCGCCAGTAAATACCAGCGTCAAACTGAGGAAGAAAACTCGTTTTGCTTTCTGCCCTCTGGATAAGAGAATGAATGCCTATACCCACCTTGAACGAATTTAACGGTTCCGCGGCGAAGTTAATTAAGGCGTCATGCTCGTAGTATTTATCAAAACCAACGCTGGTAACGGCGATTGCGGTCGCCAATTTGCTTGAGTTCCATTTTACTCCTATTAGTCCGCAGTTTACACCTTCAAGGGAGTAAAGGCGGATACAGTTAAAAACAAAAGCAAAGTTCTCTTCGGAGAAGGTGAGCGCCGGATTACCACCCAGACTGTTACGCCAGCTGGCAACGGCCAGACCGGCTCCCATACCACCCCCAGGTCCTATTGCAGGAAAATATTCAAAACTGCCCAAGCAAAATAATGAGAGTAAAATCACACCGGGAAGAAAGTTTGGTTAAAAATTACTTTACCCAGTAAAGAAAACGGCCGCAGTTGGGACAGGTAACCAGTTCAGTACGGCATCGTACCACCAGTTCTGAGGGAAGCCGGACATAACACCCACCACAAAACTCACGAATTACCTGAACGACAACTCGACCGCCGTAACGTTTCATAATTCGCTCGTATTGAGAAAGAATCTTGGGGTCAATCTTCTTTGTCAGTTTTGCCCGTTCCTTTTCTGCCAGACGAATAAGTTCTTCGGAGACTTTTACTCCTTTGAAGCCAACCCGTTGATAGCTCTCACTTTCAATATCGCGGAGAATATGATCAAACTCTTCAAGTGAGCGTAAGGTTTCGATTTTGGGGTTCATCTTACTTTCTCCTCAATTGTCCGCACCAGTTCCAGAAACTCCTGAGGCGTTTGTGGCCCGAAAAGTTGCTTGCGTTTTGTTAATTCCTGTGCAACCATTGCTATTCGGCCCAGAGTAATCAAATATTGATTACCCGGGTCCTGGGGGGGTGCCATAACCAGAAAAAATAGGAACACAGGCTTGTTATCAATGGCATCAAAATCAACCCCTTTTGTTGATCTGCCAACCGCAATTTCCAGTTTATCGAGAATAAGTGACCGACCGTGGGGAATGGCAATTCCTTTACCGATTCCGGTGGAACCCAACTCCTCGCGCTTTAATAAGGTCTGATAAAGCATCTCCGCCGTTTCCCCTTCCCGAATCATCGTCACCAGTTCCCGCAGGACATCCTGTTTCTTACGGCTTTTTAAATCAAGGTTAATCCTTTCAACCCTGAGTAAAGAAGTAAGATTCAAACAACACCTCCTTAATTCAATAAAAACTACTCATCGTTGATGACTTTCTGTGGCACATCACCCCACAACCGTTCCAGACCGTAAAACTCCCGAACATCCGGTAGAAAAATATGCACAATAACATCAAAATAGTCAAGAAGTATCCATTGCGCCGTTTCCAGCCCTTCGATGTGATGGGGTTTGCTTAAACCGCCGGTTTCCTTACGGTTCTGGAGTGCATCAGCAATTGCCCGGGCATGTACGGTCGAGGTAGCAGTGGCAATAACAAAATAGTCGGCGAATGGTGCCGTGTCACGCAAATCTAGAATTAAAACATTCTCGCCCTTCTTCTTCAATATAATTTTTGCCAGTTTCGTTGCCAGATGCTCGGTATTCATTCTAATAAACGGGCGCCACAGTCGGGAAAAAAAGTCGATAATCCTCACCTAAAATAACCAGGACATCGACAAACCGGCTCGAATCAATTTTAACCTCGACTCTTGGTAACAGAACCTTTTTGATAGGCAACCGCCCCGTCCGTTTTTTCACTTTGAGCCCTTCGGCAATCGCCCGCGCCTTTCCACCTGAAGAATCTCTCAGGTCGACAATCACTGTACAATCAAAATTGTCGCAGGTATCACCTGTTCCATAAACATTGAACCCCCGAGAAGTCATATCCCACGCTACAATCCAGGCAAGCCGGTTAATACCAGTTCCATTTATCACTTTAACTCCAACCCCAAAAAAGTCCGCGTGTTGTTGTTCGGGCCTTTCTCGCTTTTCACAACCACTGGATAAACAAGCCCAAAAGAGCACCACAAGGCTAATATGAACTGCCCTTCTATAAGCGCACTTAAACAAGTGGTCAAAAGAAAAAAATTGAGTTCGCTTTTATCCGCAGAACACCCATTAAGTTACAGTAATTTCATCACTACTTTTTCGCTGCGATGCGGTTTTGGGCGTCAACCCGGACCTTAATCAGATTATGCTGGTGCCATTCGGACTGATCGAGATACACCATGCTCATTACTATTATTTCGTCTCCAACTTCGCCTAAACGAGCCGCCGCACCCTTCAATACACATCGGCCCGAACCTGCCCTGCCAGCAATCGCATAAGTTTCAAAACGTTCACCGTTGTTCACATTAACAACCTGTACCAGCTCACCGGGCAAGATATCAGCGGCGCGCAGCAGATTCAAGTCCAGTTCTAAACTGCCGTCATAATAAAGTTCCTTGCCCGTGATATGCAACCCCTGAATTTTTGATTTGACAAATTTCCGGTACCGATTCACTGGTTTTTGGGGTTTCCCTTGTCTTTCGCTGCTGTCTTCTTGACCTTGCCCTTACCTTTATCTTTGCTCTCCTCGGGTTTTTCTTTTGCCCCACGGACAACAAACTCAAGGTACGCCATCTCGGCCGAATCTCCGGGACGATTACCCAAACGATAAATCCTTGTGTAGCCCCCTCTTCGGTCGGCAAGCCGCGGTGCAATCTCGGTGAAAAGTTTTTTAACCAGCGCCTTGTCGCTGATGACCTTGGCAACCTCGCGGCGTGCCGCCAGTGTTCCCTCACACGCCAGAGTCACCAATCGTTCCGCAAGGCGCCGTGCTTCTTTTGCCTTCGCGACGGTCGTTCGAATACGTTCATATTTTATCAGGGACGAAACGAGATTGCGCATCAAGGCAATACGATGCTCGCGCTTACGCCCTAACTTTTTAACTTTATCGCCGTGCCGCACGCTTACTCCTCCTTCTCTTCATCTCCTTTATCGGGTTCTTCAACGCTGGTTGCTTTACTGATTGGTATACCGGAAACATCCATGCCCAGACTCAACCCCATATCCTCAAGGACCTTTTTCAATTCCTCCAGTGACTTTCGACCGAAGTTTTCTATCTCCAGCATCTCTTTTTCCGTGTACTGCACTAAATCAGCAATCGTTCTTATCGAAATTCGTTCGCCGGTTCTTTTCGAACGTCCCTTTTTCAAACAGTTAAGCGCTCGATTGGACAACTCGAGTTCGTCGATATCCATCGCCAGCAATTCGGCAAGCCGGTCCCGGTCACGGTACACCCGCTCCTCTTCAATAAACTCTGGTTCCTTCTCCTCCGGGACCAAAGCACCCATATGATTTTTCAAAATTGTCGCCGATTGAATTAGCGCCTCCTCCGGCTTCACCGTACCATCAGTCCATACCTCGAGCATTACCCGTTCAAAGTCGGTTCGGTCCAGTACCCGCATATTTTCCACCCAGTAATTTACCTTTTTCACCGGCGAGAAAAACGCATCGAGGAAAATCGTCCCCTCCGGTACCGTTCGGTCTTTTTTCAGCCGTTCGGCACGGATATAGCCGCGGCCATTTTCAACAATCATCTCGATATTGACTACCCGCTTGTTATCTGAAATCGTAAGTATTTTCTGGTCGGGGTTGGCAATCACTACTTCTGGAGGCACCGTCAGGTCCCGAGCAAAAAAAGCCCGCTTACCCTTAGCATGAAGATAACACGCCCGCGGGGTTTCAGACCAGAGCCGGAACCGGATTTTTTTGATGTTTAATATTATCTCCGGGACATCTTCGACCACATCTTCAATCGTCGTGAATTCATGAGTCACACCATCGATGCGGACTTCGACCACCGCTGCACCTTGAACCGAAGAAAGCAGTGCCCGACGCAATGCATTTCCAATCGTAACTCCCCAGCCTCGTTCCAGTGGTGCAATGATGAATTTGGCATAACTATCCGTTGCCGTATCGGCATCAATTTCCAATTTTTCAGGCATTACAAAAGGTTTTAGCTTCATTTTGAATAAAACTCCACTATTAACTGCATATTGCAGGGAACATCCTTAACATCTTCATATTCAGGCAACCTGAGCACCTGGCCAGTTAATTGCTGTTGATTGACACTCAGCCAGGGGACAACAGTTGCCTCTTTGCTGGCAACAATTGAGCTCACCAGTTTCCGTCCCCGTTCTGTTGCCACCGCAATTACCTGACCGGCTTTTACTTGATATGAAGGGATATCGACTTTCTTCCCATCGACCGTGATGTGCCCATGCCGCACAAGCTGCCGCGCCTGAGAACGCGAATCGGCAAACCCCAATCGATAGATGACATTGTCCAGCCTTCGCTCCAGTAAAATTAGCAATGCCGCAGCTGTATTAGGGCTTTTTGCGGCCCGAACGAAGTAATTACGAAACTGGGTTTCAAGTATGCCATAGAGCATTCGAAGTTTTTGCTTTTCGCGCAACTGAATTGCATAAGCGGACACCCGCCGGCGCACCGGCGTTGCCGACTCTTCACCGCGTTTCATCAGGACGCACTTATCAGACAAACACTTGTTGCCGCGCAGGAAAAGTTTCTCCCGTGCCCGGCGACATCTTTTACATTTCGTTCCAATATCTCTTGCCATATGTTACCTGTGATTATAAAACCATCAACATTTCTGTCAATAACACCCTAAACCCGCCGTTGCTTAGGTGGCCGACAGCCATTGTGAGGAATGGGTGTTATGTCCCGAATTGAAATAATGTCCAGCCCCGCATTCTGAAGAGAGCGAATCGCTGCCTCTCGTCCTGGGCCTGGGCCGCTTATCCGAACCTCAACCTTCTTGACACCCAGTGCCACCGCCTCTTTACCAGCACTCTCCGCCGCCTGACCCGCCGCGTAAGGGGTTCCTTTCTTGGCGCCTTTGAATCCCACTCTGCCGGCCGATGACCAGCACAGCACAGCGCCATTTGATTCAGCAATTGTCACAATGGTATTGTTGAAAGTCGTTGTAATGTAAGCAACACATACCGGTGACGCTCGTTTCCTTGTACTCTTTTTTGCCATAGATTACTCCTTTTTACCACCTGTACCGGCTGTCGCCTTCACTTTGAGGACGCCGGAAGTCTTCCGGGGACCTTTCCGGGTTCGGGCGTTCGTTCGAGTCCGCTGACCGCGTACCGGCAGTCGTGCACGATGACGCAAGCCCCGATAACAACCAATCTCGATGTAGCGTTTGATGTTTGCCGCAATTTCAGCCCGTAGTTCACCTTCCACTTTATACCCGCTTTCAATCTCCTTCCGGAGTGTTGCCAGTTCTTCGTCAGTCAAATCACCGACCTTTTTATTCGGGTCGATACCGGTCGCAGCAAGAATTTTCTGCGCCGATGCAAGCCCGATGCCATATATCGCCGGCAGGGCATAGAGCACTTTCTTACGGTCCGGTAAATCAACACCAACAATACGAGCCACTTATCCTCCTGGTAAAAAGTTTGTATTTATCATTTGTTGTATTATAAATATAAAATGTCCGTAATTATACACAAATAAATAGTTATTTGTCAACAATTTCCGCAAGATATCGAGCAATCATCATATCGTAATTCCCGGTCAGTTCAAAAGTTTTCTGTGCTAACTCCCTGCGCCGACGCTCGGATACCCGACCGTATTGTGTTATCTCTTCAATAATAATCGGGTAATATTCCGGTCTTGGTACCGCAGTGACGAAAAACCAGTTCTTTGCTGCTGCCCGTAAAAGAGTCACGCCGCCGATGTCAATCAATTCCACCATCTCTTTCAGTTGCCGTCTTTCCCTTAACCCCTGTTCAAAAGGATATAAATTGCAGACGACAAAGTCAATCGGCTCAATATCGCAATCCTCACGATAAGACAGAATTCCGGCAGCGATCTTGGGATGTATGGTCTTTACCCGCCCCCCCAAAATCTCCGGAGCATTCGTCCAAGTTGCCACATCGGTAACCTTTATTCCCGACTGTTTCAAGATTGCTGCCGTCTTGGAAGTAGCAAGAATCCCGTAGCCACAATTAATTAGCGCTCGAGCAAGTTCATCAGCGCCGGTCTTATCCCAAAGCGAAAAAATTGCCCAACGAGTGTCCACTATGCTCCGAACTTCCCGTATCTTTGGGCATGAGCAAGAAGCAGAGGCATTAACTCCAACCCGTGAACAACACCAAGCGAACCCCGCATACAAGCTCGTTCCCCAAACTCTTCAACCAGCGAGTGGATCCGGCAATACTTGGAGTAAAGCATTATCGGTACCGCATGCCAGGAGTGTCCCCGCAGAACCGCAGGGGTTGAATGGTCACCGGTAATACAAAGGACATCAAAATTCAACTCAACAATTCGGGGCACAATCTGCTCATCAAAACGTTCAAGCAGTTCCACCTTTTTTTCGAAATCCCCATCCTCACCCGCCTGGTCGAACTCCTTGAAATGAAGATAGAAAAAGTCAAACTCATCGCGGTGCTTTGCTACTGTTGCCACTTCATCATCCCAGCTCTCCCCGCAATCCAGAACCTCCATACCCAACAAACGCGCCAGTCCCTTGTACATCGGATAAGCGGCAACCGCTGCCGCTCGTAACTTATACTTCTCCGGAAACGGCGGCAAATTCGGCGGCAGGGAAAATCCGCGCAGTAAAACCCAGTTTGCCCGGTCTCGACTTTTTAACACCGCACCGCTCATCTCAATAAACCGGTTAGCAACCCGCGCCGCCTTTTCTGCCTCGGGAACTAACGGTTTAACTGATAACGGTGCTTTGTCCTCTTTACCCGGGTCCGAATCTGACAGAGCATCATGCAAACCGGGCCCAGAAAAGATGACGACAAATCGATGCCCTTTACCTGCTCTTATCGAGACCTGCACATCATCAATTTTACTTATCGCCTCCTGCAAAAGGGCACACAGTTCTGCCCCTTCGGCATCACTCATCCGTTGACCCGAATTCTTTGCTCGCCGATCGGTAATCACCCCACCTTTATCAATTGTGGCAAAATTAGCCCGGCAGCACAAATCGGTCGGACTGGGTGTGAAGCCGATACCCAGGGCTTCAAGGACACCCCGACCAACTTGATACCGTATCGGGTCGTAGCCGAAAATCGCCAGGTGTGCGGCTCCCGAGCCCGGAGTTACTCCCCGGGCAATTGGCACTAAAAGACCAAGACTTGCACTCACTGCCAGACGGTCAAGATTCGGCACCCAGGCTGCCTCCAGTTCGGTTTTTTCATGCTTGGGTAATCCCCCAAGACCATCAAGCACTACCAAAAGAATCTTCTTATCGTTGGGCTCAATAGGCACTTTACTATAGTCAAACACAGTCAATCATAACTAAAATAGCCCCTCAGTCAAGCGACCCCATCACTTCTATTTTTTAATTGCTGACGGCTGAAGGCAAGAAAAGATTCAAACCGTTGCTTGAAATTTCTCCCATTTTCCGGCAAAAGCCATACCGGGATTCTAACACTCTTCCCATCCTTGAGCACAATTTTCCATACTTCAATCCGCCAATCTTTTTTAATCCCGAATGGTAATATCGGTCTGCCCAGATACTTCTCAACGGTTTTAATTTCTCCGGGTAAAATTACCCAGCGCACGCGCCACTCCTCGTCAACCTCCTCCAGACACTCATCACTAATTATCAATCTCTTACCCACAGAATACCAGAAACCATCGGGGTCGGCAACAAAAATTATTAATCCATAGAAACACAAACCAAGCCCCAATGCAAGTAAAAAACCACTGATTCTGCCGCCACCTAAAACCACTACTCCGATGAGAATTATAAATCCGAGAAAAAGGCTACCGGCAAAAACGGTACGGTAACGATATTCAAGCGGTATCGCCCGCTCCGGAACAGTTACCGCCGGCAGAATTTTGACCTCTTCTGAACACTCCTTTCCCATGAAAACAATAAATTATAACAAAAAATGGTTTAAAATCCAGTTTGCAATTACCTTGGAACTTATCGACGCATTTCAAGGGTTGTGCGACTCTCTCTCAGTAGTGAACCAGCCCGCGTTAATTTACGCTTTCGCACCTCGGATTTACGCAGATATGCTCCGGCAACATTGGTTTTAATTTCATACTCCGCCTTATCGCCACCAGCAAATGCCCTTACCGAAGCTTCGTAGGCGTCCAGCCATGCCTGACGGTCCTTTGACTCATCTTCCACCAAAGTTAAATAGTCTTTTCCTGCCGCCAAAAAAGCATTTAATCCTAAATCTTTTACCGACGAAGATTTTATTATCGTCTGCAATCGCTCCAGTTCTCCTTTTGCCCGACTCAAAAGAATTCGGGCACTGTCATTAACCATCCGCGCCATTGCCACCCGTTTTAAAACTTCTTCAGCACCATCCCGCTCCAGCACACCCCCGAGCACTAACATCTCTGCCCTTTGCCACATTGCGAGCGCCGTTCTCCCGCTCGAGTCAATAGTTTGTGCCGTCATTAAGATCGTACTATTTATCTGCTCTCTTTGAGAAATCTCCTTTACTTTTGGGATATCCGATACCGGGGGCTCACTACCGCGACTATCATTGTTGGACAACGCCGTTTCCGGTTGTACACCAACGCCCACCATCACCCATCGAGGCTGAATCATGATTGTCAGCAACAGAGTACCCCCCAATAGCAAAATCGTCACCAAAAGTACCAACCGGCGGAATCGGGCAAGTTTTACCAGACGCTTTTCATCGGGCTTGAACTCCAATTTTCCTGGACCCTCAGGCAGATTCTCGTCAATCATACTTCACTTATTGTGTTACGCCCATTTATTATTTGCCATCTGCGCTTATACACCACACACCCAACCAGAACATCTTAAATAAAGTACAATTTTAACCTCTCAATGTCAAATCATGACGATTGGTAACTTTCTACCGCCATATCGTACTCCGATGTCCAGCGCTTTGGCAATGAGATTAAAAGTAATTACTACTTTAATAACAAAAGTTAAACCGGATAAAGTTAGCACTGTTGCCATAGCGACCTCTAAAACACAACTTTCTGAAATAACTATCTGTTAGAGAATAGCGCCTGAATTCAACACCATCTGAAATGAAAAAAGGCACCCTGAAACCATACCCGGAATGACCCAGTCGACCGTATGTCGGTTAAAAACCAACGCACAAATCACAATTTATCAATATGTTAACCAATTCGTTAACCCTTTTTGTCCTTGTGGGTCTAAATTTAATAATAAGTCACCTATATCAGTTGGCATTTTAAACAACTGAGTTGGATGTTGCCCGGTTCAAAGAACTACACATTAGATAAAATCACTTATCATTGACTTATTGTGATGAAAAATGTATATATTACTTATGACCATCAGGCAATATCATCTAAGTTCCGCTACCGGAAGTGGCTTACTATACTATTATTAATATGAGCATCGGGAATGCCCTGTTATCACTCTTTTTCGGTTTTTTGCCCGGCTCAATCCCATTCGGTTTTCTAACAGGTAAAATTACTGGTATTGATATCAGGACAAAAGGTTCCGGCAATATCGGGTTTACCAATGTATCGCGTACCCTGGGAATCGGATGGGCAATTCCGGTTTTACTCCTTGACATTGCCAAAGGGTTATTACCAACGATGTTTGCCCGAGGAATCGGATTAACACCAACGCTCGTTGGCTTCGGCGCAATTACTGGCCACATCTTCACACCCTGGCTTGGATTTAACGGTGGCAAAGGCGTTGCGACGACAATCGGAGTCGCTGCTTTTCTTTGCCCCCGCAGCCTATTTATCGCCCTGGGAATTTATCTGATAATTCTTCTCATTTTCGGCTATGTTTCCCTTTCTTCGATTGTTTTTGCCCTGCTCTTTCCTGTAGTGACGCAACTTTCCTATCCAGAAAATTTATCTCTTTTGCTGTTCGCTATTGGGACAGGCTTTATAATTGTAATTCGCCATATCCCTAACATCCGGCGTTTAGTCAACGGAACCGAACCACGGTTTGGATTGTGGCTCAAACTGTTCAGGAAAAAAGAAATATGAAAGTTGCTTTTATCGGCGCCGGACGCTGGGCAATCGCCCTGGCAATAAAACTGGCTGAGAAAAAAATCAGAATCGCTCTTTACGATACCGACACCCGAAAGCTCGAACAGCTCAACGCCAGTCGACGCCATCCCGATTTACCCGAAACGGTACTTTTGCCCGAGACCATAGTTCTTTCTCCAGACCCGGAACTAGTTCTCGAACAGGCGACAATCGTCGTTTTCGCCACCCCTTCAGCCCTGCTTGTTGAAGCGGCAAATACAATAAAGCCTTTAATTCCTAAAACGGCTCAGGCGTTAGTTTCCGTAAGCAAAGGAATTGAACCCAAAACCTGCCGCCGCCTTTCGGTTGCTCTCCAGACGATAATTCCTGCCCCCCCGGTGGTTGTCCTTGCAGGACCGGCGATTCCTTACGATATGGTCCAGGGCGACCCGACATCACTTGTTGCAGTATCAGAAAACGAAGCAGCGGCTCAACAGATCCGCGACCTTTTTACCATCTCTAATTTACGGATTTATCATCACACCGATGTTGTTGGTGTCGAAATTGCTGCTGCTTTCAAAAATGTCATCGCCATCGCCGCTGGCATCAGCGATGGTTTGGGTCTCGGCCTTAACGCCAAAGCAGCACTTTTGACCCGGGGGCTGGCAGAAATCACCCGACTCGGTCTGGCACTAAACGCCAATCCCTTGACTTTCTCAGGCCTTGCCGGAATGGGTGACTTGATTGTCACCGCCTTTTCCCCTCACTCGCGCAATCACCAGTTAGGATTGATATTGAGCAAAGGTAAAGAGTTCCCAAGCGCCCAAGCAGAACTGACCGGTGTTGCCGAAGGCGCTATCACCGCCTTTGCCGGGCGAGAACTCGCCCTTAAAATGCATGTCGAAATGCCCATCACCGAAGAGATTTACCGAATTCTTTACCAGGGGACAAAACCATCAGAAAGCATTGAACGGTTACTCAACCGTCCTTTAAAAAGGGAGTTTTATTGAAATGAGCCCTCAGAAATTTTACTCCGTTGCCGCGGTATGCAAAAAGTTGGGAATTCAACCCCATACACTCCGCTACTGGGAAAAAGAGTTTGAAATAAAGTTCAAACGCAACTCCGCCGGTCGTCGCATCATCGCAGCGGAACAGTTAAAGAAACTGGAATTAATTCAACACCTCATCCATCGGGAAAAAATGACCATTAAAGGCGCCAAACGTAAACTGGCAGTGATGAGTGCCGCTGAAGGAGAACTTTCGCAAACAAAAGACCGCTCGCAACTGCTCCAATGGTTAAAGAAAGAGTTAATTGAACTCCGCGCAATAATCGAAGGCGAAAGCCCGCCGGCTCCTTAACCAACTTTTAAGACAACCCGCTGATTCTGCCGTCGTCAGCAATATCAATTTTCAAGGCATTCGGTCTCTTTGCCAAGCCCGGCAGTAATTCCATTTCACCTGCCACGGGCACAAGATAACCGGCGCCAGCGCGAATATGCACTGCGGAAATCGTTATCTTAAACCCGGTGCAGGCGCCAAGGCAGTCCGGGTCGTCACTTAAAGAAAGCGGCGTCTTGGCAATACAAATTGGCAGTTTATCGTAACCCAGCGCATAAATCCTTTTGATATCCCGTTCAGCGCGCGGCGTGTAAACCACTCGTTCGGCGCCGTAAACCTTTTGAGCAACCGTTTCAATTTTATCTTCAACACGCATCGCCGCGTCGTAAATTGGTTTATTCGCAGCGGGTTTCTGTTCTATCTGTTCTAAAACCGCCTGTGCCAGATCTTCGCAACCTTTGCTACCGGCACTATGGGGCGCGCAAATCGCCGCCCGAACACCCAGCTCCTCACACGACCTGACAACAAGGTTTAACTCGTCCGGTGAATCGCCTTCAAAACGGTTAACCGCCACCACCGGTTCCATTCCGAGTGTTCGACAATTGTCAATATGCCGGCGCAAATTTTCCAGACCAAACAAGAGATGACGCAACATTCCTTTCCGAGCATCGTGTGCTCCACCCTGATGTTTTAAGGCACGCATCGTTGCTACCAAAACACAACCATCAACCTTTAACCCGCCAATCGGTGCCACCAGGTCAACAAACTTTTCCGCGCCCAGGTCGGAACCAAACCCGGCTTCAATTACAGTTAATTCAGCAAGCCGCAAAGCAGCATTGGTGGCAATAATTGATGCGGTGCCATGAGCGATATTGGCAAAAGGACCGGTGTGGATCAACGCCGGCGTGTTTTCCGTCGTCTGCACCAGGTTGGGTTTAATCGCATCCTTCAAAAGGGCTGCCATTGCACCGGTCGCACCAAGATCGCCCGCAGTAATCGGCTTGTCGTCGAAACTTAAGGCGACGAGAATTCGTGCTAATCTTTTTTTCAAATCAGCGCGGTCTAACGCCAGCGCCAGAATCGCCATAATTTCCGAAGCAGCTGTAATAACACAACTATCCTCCCGCGCTGGTCCGTTACTCTTGCCTCCCAATCCGACCACCATTGACCGCATCACCCGGTCGTTCATATCAATTGTCCGGGGAAAGAATATCTCTCGCTCATCTATCCCTAACGGGTTGTCAAAATGAAGCGAGTTGTCGAGCATTGCCGAAAGCAAATTATGCGCCGAACTTACCGCATGGATATCACCGGTAAAGTGTAAATTGATATCTTCCATTGGCAGCACCTGAGAATAACCCCCACCCGCCGCACCGCCTTTAATACCGAATACTGGACCAAGCGAAGGCTGCCGCAGTACAACGATTGACTTTTTGCCCAGTCGATTGAATGCCATGGAAAGACCGATCGAAACCGTCGTTTTGCCCTCACCAAACTTGGTGGGAGTAATGGCGGTAACAAGCACAAGTTTACCAGTCGGTCGGGATTTAATTTGCTCCAGTAACCGAACCGAAAGTTTCGCTTTGTAATTACCGTAGGGCAGAATTAAGTCCATATCGGTTATTCCCAGCATTTTGGCAATCTCCCAGATTGGTAAAAGTTTTATCTGCTGAGCAATTTCTATATCTGATTGCATCTTCACTCCCCTGCCATTAGTGCTACACTGCCAAACATCGCTGCAGCGATCACCGCTGCAACGCTGAAGAAAGTAATCGCAGCCGTTGTCGCACTGTGGCGATAAGCCCGCCCACTATCCCGCAGCGAAAGTTGCACCGCCACAGTATCATCGGCTGTAACTTGAATCCATCTTGTACCGGTACGCACCGCATCACGTTCGTAACTAGCAATAAGCCCAAACCGGTCTGTGTCGAAATCTTTTTGTGCTATCTTCTGCCAGAAAATCTCGGGCGTTTCTTCTCGATAAGCAAGATAAACCTGCTTCGGTGAAAAAAGACTGACAAAATGTTTCCCCGGTAAAACTGAGAAATCCTGCATCCCGTTGCTGACCATCAATCTCTGTCCATCGAGATAAACCTCCGCTGGAAATGTGTCAATAATAACCTTAAGATAACCAATTCCGGCACCGCCTTCATCAAAAAACCATTCCCCTTGCGGGCTTAGAGTGTCTTTTTTGCCATGGCTGGAGTTTTCCGGTGTCAGCGGAACATCTATTTGAAATCGCCCGGAACCTTCATCAATCACATCAACCGTCTTATCGGCACCCGCCCAAACTGAGGGCGTCAGGAAGTTGAGTATTAGCAACAATGACAACAACCGGCGTATCATCCAAAAAGTTTAACATGTTCGGCAAACTGTTCAATCTCGGCTTCCGTGTTGTAAAAGTGGGGGGAAATCCTGAGGCAGTTTTCGCGCACTGAGACAATAATTTTCTGTTCCTCAAGTCGTTTTTGAAGTTCCATCATACTGGTACCATCCCGACGGCAAGTTAAGATGCCCGCCCGCTGATTTACATTCTCCGGAGTTAGAATCTCAAAACCAAGCCCTTGCATTCGGGTGCGAAGTTGTTCAACCAATCTATTGATTCTGCTATTGACATTGTCAATGCCAAAATCAAGGAGAATTTTCAACGCCTCTTGCAGTCCATAAATCCCCAGATAATTTTTGGTCCCTTCCTCAAATCGCCGAGCACCTTTTTTCAAGGGTTTCGGGTTAAAGCAGTCGTTGAACTCCAGCCACTCGCACGAAAGCCAGCCAAGATTAAAAGGTTTAAGACGCGGCAAAACCCGGGAATTCACATACAATACACCAATGCCCTGGGGCGCTAAAAGCCACTTACCTCCTCCGGCAACGACAAAATCGGCATTAAATTTACTAATATCAGTAGCAACTGCCCCCAAACCCTGTATGGCATCGACGATAAAATAAATCTGCCTTTCTTGGCAAAACCGACCAATAGTCTCAACATCAAATCTCGCACCGGAAAGAAAATGAACCCAATCCAATGCGATCGCACGGGTGTGTTCATCGACCAGCCGAAATACACATTCCGGTCCCTGAATAAGTTCCGCCGCGGTGACAAAACGTTTTTCAATCTCCGGTAAAAGCAGATGATACGGGTAGAAGTTTGAAGGAAAGGCGTCCTTCATCATAATCATATTGTCATCCCGCTCCCAAGGAATGGAACCGATGGCAATAATAATTCCGCTCGAGGTATTTTTCACAAAAGCAACTTCTGTCTGCTTTACTCTCATCAGTCGAGCAGCCATTCGCCGGGTTTTTTCGACAACACCTTCTGCTTCCTGATAAGATACCGAACCCTGTTCTGATGCCTTTTCACAGAATTTGGCAATGCTCCGGACAACCGGAATTGGTAACGGTCCGGTGCCAGCGTGATTCAAATAAATCCAGCGATTAACTACCGGAAAAAGTTCCCGGATCCGATTGACTTCTCCAGTTACCATCAGGTTCAATTTTCACTTTTAAAATTGGACTGTCAATTTATCCCTTTTTCTGAAATTGAATCAGCTGAAAAACGACGTCTACTTTAATCTACTTCGGGTACTCTTCTTATTGATAAAAATGTTCGTCGCAACCTTGACCTTGTCCGGCTAAGAGAATAGCACTAACTCGTCTTGAAAAAATATTGCCTCTGCGCTAACCTTCCTCGCCATAGTATCGAAAAAGCCTTATGTATTTCATTATAATACACATCCTTATTTATAACACTCCGGAGGCTGCTGGAACCCTCGCAATGAGCTTATTTCTGATTAACACCGTTTTCTTGACATAAGAAAATAATTGTTTATACTTAATCATCATAATAAAGTTGGATTCTTTTATGTCCTCGGCAAAATCCGGGATAATAAACTTGTTTAACGCCTAAAATTCTTGCCGGGAGAATAAAAATTCTTTGGTATAAAAAGGAGAAGTTATGACCCAGGAAGAGCTAAAAAGCAAAAAGATAAGTGAACTTTACGAGATTGCCGAATCTCTTAACATCCCCGATTACCGGGATAAGAAAAAACACGGGCTGATAATGGCAATTCTCGAAGCCGAAGCACGCCAGCAGGCAACCGAAGGCGGGGAAGGCGGTGTCCAGGTTGATGGCGTTTTAGAAATTCTCGAAGAAGGATTCGGATTTCTTCGTTCCCCGGAATACAGTTACCTGCCTTCTTCAGACGACATCTATGTTTCACCCTCACAAATCAAACGGTTCGGTCTAAGGACGGGCGATACAATTACTGGACTTGCTCGCCCCCCGAAAAACAGCGAGCGCTACTTCGCTCTGTTAAAAATTGAAACCATCAATGGGGTACCTCTTTCCGCTGAAAGGCCCAGGATTCCTTTTGATGCTTTAACCCCGCTTTACCCTCAGGAACGCATCAAGCTCGAAGTAACGTCCCAGAACGACCTCTCAATGCGCGTGGTTGATTTGTTTACCCCTATTGGAAAAGGACAGCGCGGTCTGATCGTTTCCCCACCCCGTGCCGGTAAAACGGTACTACTCCAAAAGATTGCCAACAGTATTACAATCAACCATCCAGAAATAAAACTGATTATTCTGCTAATTGATGAACGACCTGAAGAGGTCACCGATATGGAACGTTCGGTGAAAGCAGAAGTTATTAGCTCGACATTTGATGAAGTTCCCGAACGCCATGCCCAGGTAGCCGATATGGTTTTAGAAAAAGCCAAACGGCTGGTTGAAAACAAACACGATGTCGTAATCCTACTGGACTCGATCACACGACTGGCGCGTGCTCACAACCTTGTCGTGCCCCATTCAGGCCGTACCCTGTCCGGCGGGCTTGACTCCAACGCCCTTCAGAAACCGAAAAAGTTCTTTGGTTCCGCGCGAAATATTGAAGAAGGCGGTAGTCTGACAATTATTGCCACAGCGTTGATTGAAACCGGTTCGCGTATGGACGAAGTTATCTTTGAAGAGTTCAAAGGCACCGGCAATATGGAACTAATCCTTGATCGACGGCTGGCAGACCGGCGGATATTTCCAGCAATTGATTTGCAGCGGTCCGGCACCCGCAAAGAAGAACTCCTGCTTTCGGAGTTTGAACTAAATCGTATCTGGGTACTCCGCAAACTACTCGCTGAACTGAACCCCGTAGAGATGATGGAATTCGTCCTTGACAAAATGCGATTAACCCGTAATAATAAAGAGTTCTTGGAATCAATGAGTGAAAGTTAAAGGAGTAAAAACTATGAAACCGAAAATTCACCCCAAGTATGGGGAGTGTATCGTAACCTGTGCCTGCGGTAATACCTTTAAAACACGCTCGACAAAGTCAAAACTCCATGTCGAGATCTGTTCCGCCTGTCATCCGTTTTTCACCGGCAAACAGAAAATCGTCGATACCGCAGGCCGGGTGGAGAAGTTCCGGCGGCGTTACGGTCAAACTGAACCTAAAGCCAAAAATAAGTAAATCTCGTGGGGACAATCACCGAACAACTGGAACAACTCACAGAGCGATTAAAAAAACTGACGGAGTTTCTTTGAAATCGACCTCCGGCGTACCGAACTCATTGAGCTAAACAAAAAAGTCTCCGAACCAAATTTCTGGAACGATTCACAACAAGCGCAGACGGTAATGCGGCGCATCGCGCTTCTCACCGATTTAATCACTCGAGTTGATCAGCTCCAGCAGGAATTACATGAAACCCGCGAATTAGAAGAACTCTTCGCACCAGAAAGCGACGAAAAAGTTGCTGGCGAAATTCAGGACAACATTCAGCGCATCGAACGGAATCTTGAAGCGCTGGAGGAAAGGGCGTTATTCAATTCCCCGGATGACAACCGAGATGCCATACTTTCAATCCATCCCGGTGCCGGTGGCACTGAATCGTGCGACTGGGCTGAGATGCTCCTCCGACTTTATATCCGTTACATTGAAAATCAGGGGTTAAAATACGAGATTCTGGACCATCAACCCAACGAAGAGGCAGGAATCAAAGATGCCACGATTGAAGTCACTGGACCATACGCCTACGGACTTTTAAAATCGGAAATGGGCGTCCATCGACTGGTTCGGATTTCACCTTTCGACGCCAATCAACGCCGCCACACCAGTTTTGCCGCCGTGACCGTTCTGCCGGTTGCCGAAGAAATTGAAGTTGAAATTAACCCCCAGGACCTAAAAATTGAAACCTTCCGCGCCGGAGGCCACGGTGGGCAGAATGTCAACAAAGTAAGTTCTGCGGTACGCATTACCCATATCCCCACCGGTATTATTGTTACCTGTCAAAACGAACGCTCCCAATTTCAAAACAAACAGAACGCCCTCAAAGTCCTGCGCTCGCGACTCTACGATTTCTACAAGCGAAAACAAGAAGCGGAAATGCAGAAATTCACAGCAGCTAAAACTGATATCGCCTGGGGCCACCAGATTCGCTCTTATGTTCTATTTCCTTATCAACTTGTAAAAGACCATCGTACTGGATATGAAACCCACGATGTCGCTGGGGTGCTCGACGGTCATATTGAAGGGTTTGTTCATGCCTTTCTGATTCAAAAACAAAGTACTAAATAATTTCTTGACAAATGGAATTTTTTCGGTATTAAATGTCCAACAGCATAAATAAAGGAGGAAAAAGTGAAAGTAACGGTCGATAAAGAACTGTGCACCGGTTGTGGTCTCTGTGCCGACTCCTGTCCTGATGTGTTTGAACTGGAAGGTGATTTTGCTGTGGTAAAAGTGGACCAGGTTCCCGCCGGAGCCGAAGAGTGCGTTCAGCAGGCAGCTGAAGACTGCCCGGCAAGTGCTATCAAGGTTGAGTAATTAAGTCTTGTAGAAATAATATCCACACAGTAGCCCAATCGCAATAAAGCGGCGCTGAGTTTACTTTAGCGCCGCATGTATTTGTTTACGCAATCTGGCGAGTTCAGCAGGTAGTCCTTTCACTTTTAATCGCCGTTTACCGTCAATTTCTACCTCATTCACAACCTCACCAGCGCTTAAGATGATAGAAACCAGGTCCCACCGTTCCTGGGGTACGGTAAATGTTCTAACAACCAGCTGGCTATCTATAAAAGCTGTTATTCTATTTAATAAATTATCAATTCCCGCGCCGGTAACCGCCGAGATGAAAATTGCATCTGGATAAAGTGCTTTCAAGCGGGTAAGTCGCAGGTCATCAAAAACTCGGTCAATTTTGTTTAATGCTAAAATAACCGGTTTTCCCTCAACGCCTATACTCTGCAGGGTCTCATTCACAACATCAATTCTTCGTTCCACCATAGCATCACTGACGTCGGCAACATGGATTATCAAATCAGCGTACTTGATTTCCGCTAATGTGGAACGAAAACTGGCAATCAACTGGGTCGGTAGATTTCGGATAAATCCTACCGTATCGGTAAGAACTATTGGTACACCACGATGCCCGGCCAGCACCCGGGTGCTGGCATCGAGCGTGGCAAACATTCGCTCAGAAACTTTAACCTGAGAGTTGGTTAGTCGATTGAATAACGATGATTTACCCGCATTGGTGTAACCGGCAAGGGTCAATTGAATAACATCATTCCGACGCTTCCGCTGTATCGCCCGCTCCTGGTCGATTCTCTTGAGTCGTCTGCGCAAAGCCGTTATACGCTGTTCAATCCGGCGTCGGTCTACCTCGAGTTTTGTTTCTCCTGGACCCCGCGTGCCAATACCTCCTCCCAATCGGGACATCGCAATTCCTAAACCGGTTAGGCGCGTCTTAATATACTCTAACTGAGCAAGTTCAACTTGAACTTTTGCCTCAGCGGTTCGAGCATGAATCGCAAAAATATCAAGAATCACTGCAGTCCGGTCAATTACTCTTACACCGATAATTTCTTCCAGATTGCGCAATTGAGTCGCACTCAATTGGTCATCAAATATCACGAGTTGAATATCGTACTGATGGCAGATTTCTCTAATTTCTAATGCCTTACCCTTACCAATCAATGTTGCCGGGTCGAGTTGCGGGCGTACTTGAATTAGCCGTTCAACAACTTCACCGCCCGAAGTTCTGGTCAATGCTGCCAGCTCCTCGAGCGCTTCCATCTTCTCCCAGCGTTGATGACTTGATGCTATTACACCGACAAGCAAGATTCTGGTACTCATTGACGAACTTGCCGTAAAACAAATAAAATTCGCTGGATAAATGTTGTCAAAGAACCCAGCGCAATGATAATTAGTGCCCCAAGAAGAACTTTTTCCCCGGGAATCAACGCCCCGACCACCAGAATTAACACCCGTATCGGGCGTTCAAAAAAACCTACCTGGCATTCTTTACCGATACCTTCGGCGCGCGCTCTTACATAACTTACCAAATAGGAAAAAATTAGCGCCGCTAATACCACCAGTACCCCCAAGCGATTGTTAAGACAGTAATACCAGCCAATACCGGCATAAACTACGCCTTCGCTAAATCGGTCTACTGTCGAGTCGAGAAACGCCCCACCTGGTGAAACCTTCCCTGTCCTTCGAGACAACTCACCGTCCAACGTATCACAAAGCCCGATGCATATCACGACTAAACCTGCCCAGAAAAACTTTCCTGACGCAAAAAGTAAAGCTGCTAAAACACTCAGCGGAACTGCAGTTATCGTCACCGTGGTGGGTGTTATACCAAGCTGCGCCAGCAGAAAAACCACCGGCTTCAGTAATTTTCTACCTTGTTGTTTGGTCTGGTTCTTCATAAATTGTTTCAAACCGCAGGCCGGTCCCGGCAACCACAACAACAACTTCGCCTTTTAACTCACGGTTACCGACCGCTTCCAGTATCTCCGAAAATGTTCCCCGTATTACCTCCTCAAATTTCTTCGTTAACTCCCGACATAAAGCTGCTTTCCTCTCTCCCCAGAGATTTCTCATCTCCTCAAGAAGTTTTTTAACCCGTAAAGCCGACTCGCAAAAAATCATTGTTCTTGGCTCATGAGTTAAAGCCTTCAACCGCTTCTGTCTGCGCCCGGCTCTTTTGGGTAAAAAACCCTCAAAAGCAAACCGGTCTGAAGGTAACCCCGAGACGACCAGTGCTGCGAGTAATGCCGATGCCCCGGGAATCGGAAAAATTCTGAACCCCTGCGCTATCGCCTCTCTTATTAAATAATAGCCCGGGTCAGAAATCCCCGGCGTTCCGGCATCACTCACCAGAGCAACTGTTTTACCTTCTGATAATAAATTTATAATTTCCGGTGTGCGGCGTAACTTGTTGTATTCATTATAAGATACCAGCCGATTTTTTATTCCGAAATGGGTTAAAAGTAATCCGGTGTGCCTTGTATCCTCACAGGCAACGACATCTGCTTTTGTAAGCACTTCAAGCGCCCGGTGTGTAATATCGCCAAGGTTACCGATGGGAGTAGAAACCACATAAAGCCCGGCTGGCAATTGGGAGTAGTTCAATCCTTTTTTCACAATTCAAAAAAATCAACCCGACCAGTTTCGGTATCAAGGGTCGCAACAGTACTTCGAGCGGTCAACCAGCCGCCAGCTTCTCCTGGGTTAACGACTATCGGACAACCTGATTCGTAACGGACTTGATGAGTGTGTCCATGAATGTAAAAGTCGCACTGCGGTATTGGATTCGCTGGCTGGTGGGTGAAGCAAACTGTTTTTCCTGCTACTGTTAACTCGCCTCGACCGTCAAAAACAGTAAACCCCAGCTGTGCCGCAACATCTTTAATTGAGATGCGGTCGCCATCGCAATTGCCCAGCACAATAAAAAACGGAACCGTAAGCGGTTTAAACTCTTTCAGAACAAACGGCGCCACCAAATCTCCACAATGTAAAACCCGTTCCACTTTCAGTTCATTGAACAACTTTACCGCCAAACGCACCCGGTCGAGGTTGTCGTGGGTATCGGAAATTAGTCCAATAAGACTCATCGCAACAACTTAATCAACTCTGATAATTCACCCATTCTTAACGGATGTCGCAGCTTCCGCAACGCCTTGGACTCAATCTGCCGGACCCTTTCACGCGTAATGTTAAATATCTGGCCAACCTCTTCCAGGGTTCGAGGCTGCCCGTCTCCTAAACCAAACCGGAGTCGAAGCACCTTCTCTTCGCGCAACGTTAACGTCTTTAAAGCCTCTTCCAGTTTTTCGCCTAAAAGTTTGACCGCAGCATCGTGGGAAGGTGAAACGGTCTTGTCATCGTATAAAAAATCGCCAATAAAACTTGACTCCTCTTCATCAATCGGTTTATCAATTGAGACCCCAAACTGGGCAATCTTTTCTAAGGCCTCCAGTTTTTCCTTCGGAGTCGAAAGCCGCTGGGCGAGTTCAGCCATTGTTGCTTCCCGGCCACAGGTCTGAAGGAACCGGCGCTGAACTTTAGCCACCTTGTTGATCGCATCGATGATGTGCGCTGGAACTCTTACCGTACGCGACTGGTCGGCAATCGCTCTGGTTATCGCCTGTTTTATCCACCAAGTTGCGTAAGTCGAAAACTTGAACCCCTTTCGATAGTTAAACTTTTCTACCGCTTTGATCAAGCCAACATTACCTTCCTCCAGAAGGTCGGCAAACTCCAATCCGCGATTAACATAGCGCTTGGCAATAGAAATCACCAGTCGGACATTGCCCTCAATCATCCGATCACGAGCTGCCAGGATACGCCGTTCATACTCAGCCATTGATTGAAGAATCCGCTTGATCTGCGGAGAGGTTTTCCTGCCCAGGAAATCTACCGCCTCCCGCAACCGTTTCCTTAACTCTTTTATCTCCTCGCCTTTTTCTGTTTTCTCCTTTTCCAATCGATGCAACTCGTCGCGCAAAGTCAGCACCGTTTGGGCAGTGGATTTGAACTCGTTCAAAAAATCGTTGATTATATGATGCTGGAGCGACATTTCCTGAATGCGCTTAATCACCCGGCTGCGTAGTTCCTGTATCTGTTTCTTTCTCCGGGCAGACAAACGCCCCTTTTCTAAATCAGCAATCTCTTCAGCTAATCGTCCCACCTCCCGAACTCTGCGCACGAACCCTTTCTGTTCTTTTGCAAGCGCCTTTTTGTCAAAGAGACATTCAAATTCTACCCGGGCAATCTGGTCCAGAGAACGGGTTCCTTCTTCAATCGCCTTGCATTCCTCAACCAACCGCTTCATCATCGCAACCGGTTCAAACAGGTATTGAATTAAACTGTTGTACCCCTCCTCCATCTCGCGCGAATACTTAACCTCTTCTTCCCGTGATAGCAAGGGCAACTTTGCCAGTTCTCGAAAATATGCCTTGGTTGGGTCGTCTGTTCTTTGCACTACCGGTTTGGGACCCCGACGGGGTATCATAACTTCTTCTTCGGGTGTATGACTATCAGTCATCTGAATCCCATTCCGGTCGAGGTCGGCAATTAGTTCTTCCAGTTTTTCCGGGGTGGTCAAAACTTCATCGGGTAACAACTCCTCCAGTTCGTCGTAAGTAATTTGTTTATCGATCGCCGCCCTTTTGTAGACAATCTCCAGCCAATCTGGTTGTTCGGACTCAGTAATATCTTCTTTAACTACTGGTCCCTTTTTATTCTTTTTGATACCTTTCATCTTAAATTCTCTACTTTTTTTCATACCTGTCCACCCCTTTCTTAAACAACTCCTTTTAATAACCGATTACGTTCCTGCAACAAGCGTTCTACCAGTGCCTTATCACCAGCGCGGTCTGCCTCTTCAATCTGCTGGTGGAGCCAACGCGCCCGAAACTGCCGCACTCGGTTACGAAACTCCCCTTCTGAAGGCAGCGTCCCATCGCTAAAGACCCACCGGGCAATCCGCTGCCGTGCCTCCTCATCGTCTATTAAATCCATCAACAAAGCCGGTCCAAATCCCGGTTCATCACAGACCTGTTCGGCAAGCCGGGCGATCTTCCTAAGTGTCTTATCTTGGACAGTATCGGAAAAGGAAAATTCCACTGCCACTAAAGCAAACTGGCGTTTTTGAACCAGCGCCGCGACCAGATTTTCTTCCAGTATCGACCCTGCTGACTTCATCAGTGGATGAACTGGTTCTGATTTTGACTTTTCTGCTAACTTGCCATTCAGCAAAACTCCTTGGTTAATGTTAAAAACCTTGGCAATCCGGACGGCATAAAGTTCCCGACTCGCCTCATCGGGAATCATCGCGAGTAATGACCGCAACTCCTCGATTACCTCACGCTGCTCAGCAACCGTTTGTGGCATCTTCTCGCCGATCACAAAGTCAACAAAGTCGCGTCGCCGGCTTATCAGGCCGAGGAAATCTTCCCGTCCCTTCGTTCGCAGATAACTATCCGGGTCGTACCCTTGCGGTAGTAATACGATTCCCGGGTCAATACCTGACGCCAGTAAAGTGTTAAGTGACCGCCAGCAAGCCTTTTTCCCAGCCTCGTCACCATCATAGCAAAGGACCGCCTGCCTATTGTACCGCCGAATCAGTAAGGCTTGAGCTGCGGTAAGTGCAGTTCCCATACCAGCAACAACATTGTTAAATCCGTTATCGACCAGCGTCAATAGGTCAAAATTACCTTCCACCAGTATCGGAATTTCCTCGCGGATATAAAACTTTGCCTGAAAAATCCCGTAAAGTATCTCACCTTTATGAAATATCGGCGTATCGGGGGAATTCAAGTATTTCGGTTCGCCCTCACCTACTACCCTGCCCCCGAACCCAATTACCTTTCCGGAGACGGAAAAAATCGGGAATATAATCCTCTCCCGAAAGTAATCGATTAAACCATCGTCCTTCTTGACCACCAATCCCGCCTGCAGTAACAGTTCTTCGGCGAGACCTAAACGGCGTGCCGCACCTCGTAATATATTCCCGCCCGGGGCAAACCCCAACCGAAAACGCTTCACGGTAGAGTTGCTCAAACCCCGTTTCTGAATGTAATCCTGTGCGGTAGCCGATTTTGTAAGGCACTCTTCATAAAATCGGGACACCTTTTCACAGACATCGTAAAGGGTCTGATGCTTATCACCACCGCGCTCTTCTTCAACTGTTATCCCCAACCGCTTTGCCAGAAACTTCACCGCTTCCGGAAACTCCATTTTTTCGTATTGCATCACAAAAGTTATTGCGGTACCGCCCGCGCCACAGCCAAAACAGTGATAAGACTGCCGCTCCGGGCTTACATAAAACGACGGCGACCGTTCAGCGTGAAATGGGCACAATCCGCGGTAGTTTCGCCCGACCTTTTTTAAAGCAACATAACCACTGATTAGCTCTACGATATCGGTTTCCTGCCGAATCCGCTCAATAACCTCAGGTTTAATCATTATTGCCCCGCAATCTCACTAAAGTAACACCCATCCCACCTTCTCTTGGCTCAGCAAACCTCACTTCGCTAACTCGCTGGTCTTTACGAAGACGGCGCCACAACATCTGACGCAAAGTTCCTGTACCTTTGCCGTGCAGGATTGACAACTCTTTTGCACCGGCGGCTTCGGCTTCAGCAAGAAATTGATCAAGCGCTTCCTCGGCTTCTTCTCGTGTCATCCCCCGAATGTTGAGNCGGGGAACGAATTCAAATTCGTCCATCTGCANTATAGAAGTTTCGGCTAAATTCTGCTTAACAATAACCAGCGTTTCTGCCGGTACGGTCATCTTGACCTGACCGAAAGCAACAACGACGTCATTCCCTTTAATTTCCGTGACCCTTCCGCGACGCCGAAAAATCTTTGACTCCACCAGGTCACCAATTGCAAATTCAGGTTTAACTTCTCCTGCGGTGTTCTCAACAGAAGCACTATCTTTCTTCAATTCAGCCAGATTGTCTTCGATAAATTTCTTTACATTAACGACACTTTGGCGGTCGGCATTTCTCTCTCGTAACTCCCGCACCAGATTTTCCACCTGACGTCGAGCCTCTTTTAATATCCGCTCCTTTTCCTCCTGAATGTGACGTTCTTCCTGCTGTCTCCATTTCTCAAATTCCGCGTGCCTTTTTTGATAAGTAGCAATCAGCTCGCTTGCCTGACTCCTTTCCATCTCTATCTGTTGTCTTTCAATTCGCAGTTTATGCAACTCTTCTTCAACCGCCCGGAGTTTGGCACTTAAGTCGAGCCATTCCTTCCCCAAAAACATTCGGGCACGTTCCAGTAGTCGGGGCGGTAAACCCATTTGCTCCGCAATTTCAAACGCACTTGACTCACCAGGAACTCCCATAATCAACCGGTATGTAGGACCATTACGAAACTCCATTGCCGCATTGCTCATTCCCGGTTCATTTTGAACAAACATCTTCAAACTGTTGAAATGAGTCGTTGCAACGGTTATCAATCCTCTGTGTCGCAACTCTTCTAGAACAGCAATTGCCAGTGCCGTTCCCTCTTCCGGGGCGGTCGCGGCACCAATTTCGTCAATTAACACCAAACTATTTCCCCCAGCATAGGCAAGAATTTCTTTCAAGCGCAGAAGATGGGCAGTAAATGAAGAGCGGTCTGTTTCCAGCGACTGTTCATCGCCGATATCGGCAAACACCTGTTCCCACCAGGGCAGTTTCGTCCCCGTTGCCGCCGGAATAAACATCCCGGACTTTAACAAAAGGGCACAAATTCCGAGCGTTTTCAGCACCACGGTTTTACCACCAGCATTAGGTCCGGAAATTAACACTACCACAGTTCTATCGGGTACGAAGAAATCCAACGGTACAACCTCTTTTTTGTGCAACACAAGTAAAGGATGACGGGCTTGAACCAGCGCCAGTGTCCCATCGGCTGATAGCATTGGGCGTGTACATCCGAACGTGGTTGAAAATCTTCGCTTTGCCAGTAAAAAATCCAGTTCGGCGACCATTTCCATTCCAGTGTTGAGTTCCTGATGGTGATGCGCCACCAGACCTGAAAGCTCCCTTAGAATTCGATTTACCTCCTCGGTCTCAGCATCACGCAATTCCTGAAGATAATTCTGTTCAACTATCGATTCCATCGGCTCGATGAAAACAGTCTGTCCACTTGAAGAAATTCCATGCACCACCCCCGAAACCTGATTCCGATATTCCAGTTTAACCGGAAGAACAAACCGTTCCCGGCGCACCATCACCGGGCCCTCAAACCAATCGGGATTCTCTTCAATCATTCGCTCTAGTCGGTCAACAAGCGAATTCCGCCGCGACCGCATTTCATCCCTCAACTCTTTCAACCGGGGACTGGCGGTATCGCGTACCGCACCGGAGTCGTCAATCGCCCTTTCAATCGCCCGCTCCAATACCGGAATAGCAGTAATACCGCTAGCAATCGAGCCGAGATGAACGATATGCTTTTGGTTTTTCCTGAAAAAATCCTGACATTCAGCAAGACACCGACAGGTCGCGCGGACAGACAGCAGTTCGTCAGCACTCAACATCGCACCCGCTTTTGCATGGTCAACAACGACCCGAATATCACGAACCCCAGCCAATGACGGCTCTCCAGCAAAATTGATGATCTCTTCGAGTTGGTCAAGCCTTTTCTGAACAGCATCACGGTCCAGGAAAGGACCAGCCTGACGTGCTTTCTCTTTGCCTAACTCAGTTTGACATAAATCGACGATTATGCCCCAAACCCGGGGAAAGTCGAGCGCTTCTAAAGTTTCTCGGTCCACGTTGCTCCGCTAAATGCTTCTCTAATCTAAAACTGTTTATCTCTCACTCATCTGTTTTCGATAGAGACGGCGCCGCGCCTCCGCCAGTTTTCGTTTCCGCCGCTCGCTCGGTTTCTCGTAAAATTCCCGGCGTTTTACTTCACGCAGAATACCGGCTTGCTCACAGGCACGCCGGAAACGACGGATAAAACTCTCGTACGGCTCGCCTTCTTTTACGGTGATACTCACCATCAGTTGTACACCTCCTTTCGCAAAAGAATTTCATCCTAAATCTCCCAGTAAGCCAAGAACAATTGAGACTGCGGTAATTGCTGCCGTCTCGGCTCGTAAACGTCTTGGTCCAAGTGAACAACAAACTGCACCAGCATCGTTCATCTTCCCAATCTCCTCGGGAGTAAAGCCACCTTCAGGTCCAATCACCAACATTATCTTGTTGACATTACGGTTCAAAACCTTAGCCAGCGCAGCCTTTCTTTCTTCTTCGTAAGCTACTATCACCTGGTCAAAATTACTAAAAACTTCCCGCAGTCCATCGAAGTCTACCAATCGCCCAATACGGGGTAACACCGTCCTAGTACTGCTCTTCATTGCGCTTACAGCAACCCCTTCCAGACGCCGGTATTTCGATTCGGTTAACCTGCCGACAACTCGCTCGCAGATAAACGGAATCACTTCATCCACACCCAATTCGGTAACAGATTCAACCACCTCGGCGAGTTTGTCACCTTTTAAGACCGCCTGAGCTAAAACCAATCGGTGGTTCGGTTCCCGCAACCCCGGCCTTTTTTCGAGCACTTGGGCAACAACTCGCTCCGGTGCAACTTTTTTCAGAACCAAACGGAACTCTTCTCCAGCCCCGTTAGTTCCAAACAACTCATCTCCCGCCTTATGGCGCAAAACCCGGGCAATGTGTCTTGCCTCAGCCCCGGAAATCTCCACCTCGCAACCAATCTCCTTCAACTGAGGAATGTAAAAAAGCTCCATAACTATTTAAAATCGGGTTTTCTTGGTTCGGGCACCGGCTCCGACTGTTGAGCACTCAACTGCTTATAAAGCATCTTTTCCTCCCGACTCAGATGTTTAGGGATGTGGACTACGACCCTTACCAGTTCGTCTCCGCTTCCGCCACCTTCTAATCGTTTGATACCGGCACCTCGCAGGCGAAAAACGGTACCCGATTGCGTTCCGGCAGGCAGTTCAATCTCCTTAACGCCGTCAAGGGTGGGCACACTTATTCGTCCCCCCAGGACCGCAACCGGAATTGAAATCGGAACCTCGACGATAACATCGTCCCCCTGACGCAAAAAAAGCGGGTGCTCTTTTTCCTCAACCTCAATTACAACATCGCCCTGACCGCCAGGCCCCCAATGTCCTTCATTATGGAGTACAATCGGAATACCAGCTGAAACACCAGCAGGAATACGAACCTTCAATGTCCTTGATTGCCGGACTCTACCCTCTCCGTTGCACCTCCGGCAGGTATTACGATAACGCTCTCCGGTTCCACCGCAATCCGGACAGGTGGAAACCTGGACAAACTGGCCAAAAATCGACCGGCTTTGATGTTTAACCCTACCCTGACCTCGACAGGTTGAACAAACAGTCTTGCCGGTTCCACCGGCTCCGCTACAATCCGGACACATTTCGTAGCGGGAAAATGTCACCTCTTTTGTAACTCCCTTGCTAATCTCCTCCAGACTTAACCGCATCCGGATAATGATATCCCTTCCGCGCACCCGCCTGCCCGTAGCGCGTGGGGCTGAGCCTCCGAACAGCAAATCAAAAATCGTGCCACCTTCGCCTCCGAACCCCCTCAGAATGTCGCCAAAGATATCCTCAAGATCCTCACTGTGTGTAAAGTGCCGGCGGAAATCAAAACCATTCGGTCCAAACTGTCCCGCAATCCCTTCATGGCCATACATATCGTAAATTCGCCGTTTTTCCGGATCGGCAAGCACCTCATAGGCCTCGGATAATTCTTTAAACTTCTCTTCGGCTTCAGCCCTATTGTTAGGATTGCGGTCTGGATGATACTCTTTTGCTAAACGTCGGTAAGCGCTTTTTATTTCTTCCGGCGTTGCATTACGGGAAACACCCAGGACCTCATAATAGTCCCGCTTTGTTACCGCCATCTGTTATTAAAGCCCAGCAAACACGGGGCTAAAAAATCCACCTCCTTAGCACCTTCAGGTTAATTCTACCTCCTATTGCTTTTTGTCTTCTCCATCAATCACGGTATAATCGGCTTCAACCTTTTTATCCTCTTTCCCAGCAGAACCTTTTTCCTGTGTGGCTTGCTCTCGGTAAAGTCGTTCAGCAACGGTACTTAAAGACTTCTGTAACTCATCCGCGGCACGGTCAATTGCAGCTTTATCATCACCTTTTATCGTTTCTTTTACCCGACTAATTGCCGCCTCGATTTGCCGACGCTCTTCCGCCGAAACCCGTTCACCTAACTCCTTCAGTGTCTTCTCTGTCTGGTATATAATGGTATCCGCTCGATTGCGACTGTCAACAAGTTCGCGCCGGCGACGGTCTTCTGCCGCATAAGCCTGGGCTTCACTTACCATCCGGTCGATCTCCTCTTTGCTTAAACCAGAAGAAGCCGTTATTTTAATTCCCTGCTCTTTTCCGGTCAACTTATCTTTAGCGGTAACATGGAGAATTCCATCGGCGTCGATGTCGAATGTCACCTCAATCTGCGGAACACCTCGCGGTGCAGGTGCAATACCAACCAGATCGAACTGTCCAAGAAGGCGGTTATCAGCTGCCATTTCCCGTTCACCCTGGAGAACTCGAACGCTCACCGTTGTCTGGTTATCTTCTACGGTCGTAAATACCTGACTCTTTCGGGTGGGAATTGTTGTGTTGCGCTCAATGATTTTAGTCATAACACCGCCGTAGGTCTCAATCCCGAGGGAAAGTGGCGTGACATCAAGAAGCACAACATCTTTAACCTCGCCGGCAAGCACCGCTCCCTGAATTGCCGCTCCAATTGCCACAACCTCATCGGGATTGATTCCTTTGTGGGGTTCCTTGCCGAAAAAGTCACGAACCAGTTGCTGGACTCTGGGCATTCTCGTTTGACCGCCAACCAGAATCACCTCATCGATATCCCGGGGGGTCAATTTGGCATCCGCCAGCGCCTGCTTTACCGGTCCCAAAGTCCGCTGCAAAAGGTCTTCAACCAGCGCCTCGAGTTTCGCCCGGGTCAAACGCATCTCGATGTGTAACGGTCCTTTCTTCTCGTCCGCATAGATAAAAGGTAAACTGATACTCGTTTCCATAGATGTCGACAGTTCGCACTTTGCTTTTTCCGCCGCCTCTTTTATCCGCTGCAAAGCAGTTTTGTCTCGAGATAGGTCAATTCCCTGCTCCCTGCGGAACTCATCGATAATCCAATCCATAATTCGCTGGTCGATATCATCGCCACCCAAATGCGTATCCCCGTTGGTCGAACGTACCTCAAAAACCCCTTCGCCAATCTCAAGAATTGAAATATCAAAGGTACCTCCACCAAGGTCGTAAATGGCAATCTTCTCAGCCCGCTTCTTGTCCAATCCGTATGCAAGCGCTGCTGCAGTCGGTTCATTGATTATCCTTAACACATCAAGCCCGGCAATCTTACCCGCATCTTTGGTCGCCTGCCGCTGCGAGTCGTTAAAATACGCCGGCACGGTTATTACCGCTTTGGTAACCGCCTCTCCAAGGTATGCCTCAGCCGCCCGTTTCAGATAGGCAAGAATCATCGCCGAAATCTCGGGCGGTGAGTAACGCTTACCGTCCACCTCCACCCACGCATCGCCGTTTGCCGCTTCAACAACTCGATATGGTACGCGTTTAACCTCTTCGGTTACCTCGGAAAAGCGCCGGCCCATAAAGCGTTTGATGGAGTAAATCGTTGATTGCGGATTAATTACCGCCTGACGCTTTGCCAGCGTCCCGACCAACCTTTCCTTACCAAGAGCAACAACCGATGGCGTTGTCCTCCCCCCCTCAGGATTGGGGATGACAACCGGTTGTCCACGCTCCATAACAGCAACGCATGAAAAGGTTGTGCCTAAATCAATACCAATAACCTTACTCATTACAATCCTCCCTTCGTTTTTCAACAACAATTACAATATTAAATCCTTCCAACCTTTACCCCCTTAACTTTTAGACTCTTTTTTTTCCTCCGAGATTTTTTTCTCAGGCTCATTCCTGCGTGTAACCTTAACCCTTGCCGGACGAATAACCCTACCCGCACACTCGTAGCCTTTGCACAACTCCTCAATGACCTGATTTTCCTCGCCGTCCGCAACTTCAACAAAACCCAGCGCTTCTGCCCGGCGCGGGTCAAACTTTTCCCCGAGACAACTGTAGCCCTGTAACCCGTAACGGGCAAGTAGTTCGCACAACTGCTTGTAAATCATCTCTACACCCTTTTTCCAACTCGTCATATTATTGTCCTTAGACACATCAACCGGCTCATACGCTTTGAGCGCTCGCTCAAAGTTATCGAGAACCGGTATCAGAGCCTCGAGAAGTGAATCAATGCCGGCGCGCTGTTTTAGTTCCAGGTCTCGCTCAACCCTTTTCCGAAAGTTGTCAAAGTCAGCAAGTGCCCGCAGATAATCGGAATTCAAATCCTTAATTCGGGCTTCAAGTAACGCCACCCGCTCTTTCAATTCTGTTACAGGACCTTTTTTTTCACTACCCATAATCTATCAATATATTAGACCTCTAGCATACTAAAATCGATTCCAACGCTTACCTTACTTGATTTAATGGTTATAAGATGCGACAATTCACTAAAGAATTAGACGTTCGCTGAACTATAAAATTCCCCCAACTCACACAAATTGTAAAAATTACCTCTAACATAAATCAAAACAGTAACTTAACGAAATACCATAACATAAATTTTGATGGGGTCTGTAGCATTTAATCGCCCATATGTGTATCGCTATGAAAGCTTAAAACTTATCTTGATTAAATTGGATTAGCGACCGATTTGTGGGAACAACGACCGTTTTCACCGCACCGCAGCGGCGCTACCGATATTGAACCCCTGTTCCACGCATTTCAGATTTACGGGGATGAGTTTAGGTCTTTTTTCAAACTCTTCCTTGACCTGTTCAAGCACCATATTCAGCGGCACAATTTTGGTTGCACCAGCGTAAGCCCCGAGCATTACCATATTGGCAGAGCGCGAACTACCCGCTTGAATCGCTATTTCGTTTGCTGGAACTTCAACTATTAGAATGTCATCCCGATTGGGTCGAATATTAATCAAAGAGCTGTTAACAACAGCAACTCCGCCCGGCTTTTGCGTAGGACAAAACTTTTCCAGCGATGGTCTATTCATCACCACCGTGTCCCTGGGATGGGCAATTATCGGTGAAGCGATGGGTTCATCAGCAATTATCACCGTACAATTGGCAGTTCCACCGCGCATCTCCGGGCCGTAAGAAGGCAACCAAACCACCTCCTTGCCCATCTTCATTCCGACTTCAGCAAGTACCTTACCCGCCAGCATCACCCCCTGACCGCCAAATCCGGCAAATACAATCTCAACCTGCATTTTTCTCCTCCTTCTCCGGACGCTTGAAGTTCTGAACTGGATAGTAAGGCAGCATATTTTCTTCCAGCCATTTAGTAGCCTCATAAGGTGGTAAACCCCAGTTAGTTGGACAGGTTGAAAGGAACTCCACAAACGAAAAGCAGACATTATCCTTTTGTAAAGCGAAAGCTTCCTTAAGCGCTCTGCGGGCGTTAACAACCTGTTTGGGATTATGAACCGCCACTCGCTCAATAAACGCTGGTGTGCGTAAACTTGCCAGCAGCTCGCACATCCGGATTGGATAACCTACATCACCAACATCCCTGCCGCGGGGTGATGTTGTAGTAACCTGTCCGGGCATCGTTGTTGGTGCCATCTGGCCACCGGTCATGCCGTAAATCGCATTGTTTATGAAAACTACCGTGAACTTTTCTCCGCGATTCGCCGCATGGACAATCTCGCTCATTCCAATTGAAGCAAGGTCACCGTCACCCTGATAGGTAAAGACAATCAAATCAGGCCGGGCACGTTTTATTCCTGTGGCTACCGCGGGAGCACGACCATGGGCCGCTTGCTGGAAATCAAAGTTAAAGTAGTTAAATGCCAGAACCGAGCAGCCTACCGGTGCTATCCCTACGGTTCTTTCCCTTAATCCCAACTCGTCAATTACCTCAGCAATCAATCGGTGAATAACCCCGTGAGTGCATCCTGGACAGTAATGCGTTGGTGTGCTACTTAGCGACTCAGGGCGCTTAAAAATTACCTTCATTCTTTTCCTCCCAGATGTTTTTCCACCGCGGCAACAACCTCTTCTGGACTGGGCACCATACCACCGGTTCTTCCGTAGAAGAAAACCGGTTTGGTCCTTCCCACCGCCAGTTGGACATCTTCGACCATTTGACCGGTACTCATCTCAATTGACATAACAAAATCTGCCCGCTGTGACAGTTCAAAAACCCGCTCATCAGGAAACGGGAAAAGGGTTATCGGCCGCAACAGTGCCGTATCAATACCCTTCTCTTTTAACTGGCGAATCGCTGTTTTACAGACCCGGGCGGTAGTACCGTAGGCAACCAGCAGTACCCGATAATCGGTCTCGGTATTAAACTCCTCAAACCGTACCTCGTTTTTTTTCATCTCCTCATACTTCGCCGCCAGTTTGAAATTCAGTTTTTCCTCCTCAATTGGGTCAAGGTAAAGTGAATTTATCACATTGGGTTTTCGGCCTTTACACCCGGTAGTTGCCCAGTCCTTGGGAGGCAATGGTGGGAACTTTTGTTCCTTAAACTCCACCGGTTCCATCATCTGTCCAATCATTCCGTCCCCAATTACTATGACCGGGTTTCGATAGCGGTCTGCCCGGTCAAACGCCAGCGGCATAATATCCACCGCCTCCTGAACTGAAGAAGGGGCATACACGAGACACCGGTAATCACCATGTCCGCCCCCCTTAACCGCCTGGAAGTAATCACCCTGTGAAGGAAGAATTCCCCCAAGTCCAGGTCCACATCGAACGATATTCACAACAACACAGGGCAATTCAGCCGCAGCGATGTAGGACAACCCTTCCATCATCAAACTGATGCCCGGACTTGAAGAGGAGGTCCAGACCCGGGCACCGGCACCAGCCGCACCATAAAGGACATTTACTACCGCAACCTCACTTTCAATCTGCAAAAAACACCCGCCAACCTCAGGCATGCGACGGGCAAGATACTCACCAATTTCCGACTGCGGTGTTATCGGATAGCCAAAGTATAAAAGGCCACCGGCGCGTACCGCGGACTCGGCTATCGCCTCATTTCCTTTCATCAAAACCTTACCCATTCTTCGCCTCCGTTTTCTCCTCCACTTCAAGGGCTATTTCAATTGCCGTGTCCGGGCAGATGAATCCACAAAACCGACAGGCGATGCACGCCTCTTGATTCACCACCTGAGCAAAAAAATACCCCTTGTCATTAATCTCTTTCGACATCGCCAACACCTGTTTCGGGCAGAACCGCACACACAACTCACAACCCTTACAGCGATTTCGGTCAATCGTAACCTTTGCCTTTCTTGCCATATTTCACCTCAAAGTTTAAACTTCTGCGGACCAAGTTGTTCTTTTTGCTCCCATGGTTTTAATAGTTGACGGTCAAGAACAAGCACCGGATAAGTAAGCCGATTGATATCAAACTGCCTCAGCATCCGGCGCTCAACCGCCACAAACCCAATTTGCTTACCCATTTCTTCCTGAACCGCCTCAGCAAGCCGGACCCCCTCTTCAATCACCGCCGCGCTCGTCTCCTCAATCAAATGGGAGTTAACAACCAGATGAGTCACATTAATCCCACTTGCCCGCTCAACCGCTTCAACCATCTTTTTGACCTCAAAGACTGTACCACTAAAAGGCCGGCGCGAGTTCAAAATAAAGAAACAGTTAAAATCCCCCACGGGAATCGTGCCGCGCAGTGTTGCCAGAACCCGAGCACCAACCGGGTCACCGCCAATATCGAGCACCAGAAATCCATCAGGATTCTGTAGCGCGCCCGCGACTTCCGGTTGAATTAACGGTAAATCCGACTCCATAATTTCAACCGGTGGCAAAAGTAATTCAACCCCATACTCCTTTAGCACCGCTCGTGCCTCTCGACTCCTGAAATAAGGATTTACGATATCGAGGTCGCCGAGCTTAACCGGAAAACCGTTTTCTTTTAAAGAGATAGCAAAGTTAACCGCCACTTCACTCTTACCCGAACCATAACCACCAACAAAAATATTAACCCGATGTAAACCCTGAAGAAAATGGTTGGCATTGACCCAATGTCTGGCGCTATCAAAATGTCCGCTTTTTGATTCCGATAACATTAAGCATAAAATTTACCAAGAAATTGCTTTTAAGTCAACCTTGAGGTCCTTATTTGTGAATCCCTATAACAGTCCCGATTCAATCACATAAAAACTTTTTCGTTCTGGTTCCTACTTAGCCGCTATATTTATATACGAAAAATTAAGAAAAAGTGACAAAAAACCGTCCCCTACACAGTCCGGGGGCAGTTCCAGGGATAGCCTCCAATACCATTTAACTCATTAATCCTTTTACCGCCCTTATTAACACCCGAGAGACCCTATCCAACACCATTTTATCGTCTATCCTCTTGATAATATTTAAGGTTATGTCCGGTGTGCCATCTAACACCCCTTCCTGGCTAATAAGTCCGGTAATCACCAAAACCGCCTTTGCTACTGTTTGCACTAATATCTTGGGTGCTGTTCCGCTGGTTGACTTCAGGTCAGTCATCTGTAATGCAATACCGACCCCTGGAATGTAAACCCCCAGACCAACAGACCGAAACCCGTAAAAATTTATTAACCGGTATGACTAACGCGGCCTCAGGACCGCAAATGGCACAATCATCTCTTCAAGCGAGATGCCCCCATGCTGGAATGTCCATTTGTAGGTCTTTTCATACTCCCGGGGCTTGGTCGGATAGATGAAATAAAAGTCCGATTTGGCAATAGCAAACTTGACCCCAGAATGCTCAACCGGCAGGAAAAAATCCTCTGGATGATGCAACAAGAAGGCGTCCCGTTCTTCGACCCGCAATGCGGCGCCGTGCTTGTAACGCAGATTTGCGGAAATTTCCCTTGAGCCGTAGATCAGTGTCGGCCGATTCACCCGAATAAAACCGTGGTCACTGGTAACTACGATACGGCAGTTACGCCGGGACAACTCCTTTAAAAGTTCATATACCGGCGAAGAAGAGAACCAGACCCGCGTTGTTCCGACAAGTGCCGCATCATCGGGAATAATCTCATCCAGAAGCCGTGTGGACTTAACCGAATGAATTAAGAGGTCAAGAAAGTTGATCACCAAAACCACAAAGCGGAGATTGCTGTCAAACAGCATTGAACGGGTCGCCTGCAGTTCATCAGCGCGGGATGCTTTAACAAATGAATAACGCCACTTAAACGCCAGCCGGTTTAGCAACTCGCTTAAAAGTTCCTGCTCATAACGATTCTGTCCTGTTTCCTCAAAAACCCACCAGCGTGGATAACGGCGATAGATTTCCAGTGGTAAAAGCCCGCTAAAAATTGCATTACGCGAATAAGGTGTTGCTGTTGGCAGAATTGCGTAATAGTAATCGGTATCGACATTGAGGAAATCTTTCAAGAGCGGGACAATCGCCTCCCACTGGTCCTGCCGCATTGAATCCAAAACCACCAGGTAGGTCTGACCCTCTTCCCAGAGCGGTTTTACCCTCTTCTCCATCAATTGATGACTCATTACCGGACCGGACCCTTTTATCCAGGACAGATAATTTTCTTCGACATAGCGGCTGAACCGGTCATTTGCCTCGCGCCGCCGGTCCTGATGCAACTCAATCAACGACCGGTCTCCAAACCGGGCAAGCACTGTCTCCCAGTAACCAAGGCTTCGGTAATAGTCAGCCCATTCTTCAGGGGTGGTAAGGTTTTGTTCCCGATTCATCGTTGCCAGATAATCCTGCGCTATGTGTCCGGCAACAAGTTGCCGCTTCTCCAGAAGTCGCTTCAACACCGCCAGCAGCTGGGTGGGTGTAAAAGGCTTGATGATAAAATCGTCCACCAGCTTACCCAGTGCCTCATTGATCAATGCCTCGTCCTCAGACTTGGTAACCATCGCCACTAAAACCTGGGGATCGATCTCTTTAACACGGCGTAAAACCTCCAGCCCCTGCATCCCGGTCATCATCTGGTCCAGTAAAATCAGGTCAAAACTTTCCTGCTTCAACAGTGACAAGCCATCCGGACCATTTGTTGCGGTTGTTACCGTATAACCCTTTTTCTCCAGGGCGTAGATAAATGGCCTTAAAAGATTAATCTCGTCATCAATCCACAGAATTTTCATCAAGCCTCTCTTACTACTGGTAGATAAATAGCAAACACCGTTCGTCCGGGATGCGACTCCTTCAAAATTAACCGCCCCTGGTGGTACCCTTCAACAATCCGCTTTGCCAGTGTCAATCCCACACCCCAGCCATAAGGCTTGGTGGTCACACCAGGTTCAAACAGCTTTGCCAACTTTACTCCTTCACCAGAATCGGTAACCAGTATTTCGGCATAACGGCGGTCTGCAGTCTGTGCCATTCGTACCTCTACCTTTCCTTCCCGCTCACCAATCGCATCAACACTGTTTTTCAACAGGTTCTCCAGCGTCCAGGAAAAAAGAACTCCATCAACCTTAACCAGTGGGTCATCTTCAACCACAACCTGAAAACGCACCCCTTGGGGCGAACGACGCTGAACAAACTCAACCGAATGCCTGATCAAATCACCCAATTTTCGTAACTCCAAATCTGGCGGTAGCCCGATACGGCTGAATCGCGAAAGCACCTCCTTCATCCGCGCCAGGTCCTCCTCCATTTGCAAAACAATATCTTTTGGACCATTCTCTTTAAGCATCTCAAGCCAGGCAGAAAACGAAGATATCGGGGTTGCCAGTTGATGAGCGGTCTCCTTGGCAAGCGCTGTCCAGATATGCTCCTCCTCCTGCCGTTTGTAGGCTAAAACTCCCCAGATGCCAATAAGCATAAAACCCAAAAACAAAACCAGCTGGACAAAAGAAAACAGCCGCAACTGCCGCACCGAATTTGCTAAATTAAGGCTGATTTTTCGTAAAGTTACTGTGGAAGGTGACACCCCATAGTGAATTACATTCAAACAGCGCAAAGAATCGCCCTCCCGGACCAGAACCGGGATTGGCTCATGCTCTCGGTCCAATTCCGCGACAACCCTCAACAGTCCATTTTGACTAGTATCGGATACGGGTAAGTTCCGATACGCCGTGGGCACACCATCAGGGTCTGTAATCACCACCGGAAAGTCAATTTTCTGAATCACCTCGTCAAAGATGATGTCCAGTTCGGGCGAACCTGGCTCACCTGGTTCGGTCACCCGGCTCATAAACTTGGCGTAAATATTGGTCCGCACTTGAGTTTCGTTCTCCAGTTGCGTCAAGAGCGTAGTTGCATAATTACGCCACAAGCGCGACAGTCTTAACAGCAGATATTGGGAATAGAAAAACCAGACGCCCGCCAGTCCAATCAAACCAATGACAAAATAGACCTGCAGGGTCCGGGGTCCAAAACTTAACTTATTGCGCCTCAAAAACTTTAATTTTCATCATATAATAACCGCTGATTCACCTTGGTCAAGAAAAATCAATTTGACATAAACCAAAATTTGGCTATGCTCAACCTCAGGACTTTTTCTAAGGCGATGTTACATCTCCATATCCTTTTGACCTTTTTTGCTTTAACACCCCCAGAGTCGGTGTTAGTTAAAGATAACCCCAACGACCAGGGACAGGCGATTGTTATCACCTGGACCCATCCTGCACCAGAATCACTTCTCGGCTTTCGGATATTCCGCTCGACTTCACCAACTGGAGATTTTACCCCGGTCGAACCCGAACTTTTGAACCGCACCGACTATCTTGATACCGACACATTACTAAGAGACGGCGTCGCTTATTATTACCTCATCCGTGCCTATTCCGCAAACGATTCAGCGAGTTCTGCAGTTGCCGGTCCTGTAATCGCCCGTGCCCAGTGGTTCAACGCCAGCCGGCTCAATGTTCTGGTTCTGACGCTCATTATTTCAGCCCTTTTTATCTATTACATCCTAAGGGCACGACAGGGAAAACAGATGTTTATCCGAAAAATCAGTGGTCTGGATGCAATTGATGATGCACTCGGTCGGGCAACTGAGATGGGTAAGCCAATTCTATTCAGTTTTGGCCTAGGTTACATCACCGATATGGTGGTAATCGCCGCCCTTCCGCTTTTACGGCGAATTGGCAAAAAGTCGGCAGAGTATGCGGTCCGGTTAATCGTTCCCAATTCTGACCCGATTGTGATGACCGCGGCTCAGGAGACGGTTAAAGAAGCCTACACCGAAGCGGGCCGACCTGACCTTTACAACCCTGACAACATCACCTTTGTTACTTCTGACCAGTTTGGCTACGCCGCCGGGGTTGATGGCATCATACTGCGCGAACGGCCCGGGGCAATATTCTGGCTGGGTTATTTCTATGCCGAATCCCTCATTCTTGCCGAAACCGGCCACACGGTCGGCGCAATTCAACTCGCCGGAACAACCGAAACCACCCAGTTACCATTCTTTGTTGCCGCCTGTGACTACACGATGATTGGCGAAGAGATTTACGCCGCCTCGTGCTATCTCAAACCAGAACCGGTGATGCTCGGCACAATCAAAGGTGAAGATTTTATCAAGATGCTTCTGATTTTTATCATCACTGTTTTGGTGTTTTTCGGTACCGCGGCAACCCTCCTCAACAGAAACATCCCATCACTGCAAACGGTATTTGAGGCAATTGTCAACTGGTTTTCCCCACCGTCATAGTTATGTTCCAGCGCAGCATTCCCCTTTTCATCGTCCTCTTTACCGCCCTTTTACTAATTGTTGCCTTCTTTATCCCCCACAAACCTTTTGGCGACCTTGAATCCCGTTTCCTTAACTGGTATGCGATCATCTCCGGCTTTACCTTCCTTTTAGGGCTCGACTCTTTAACCCGACACCACCTGCTTAAAGTCATCCGCCGGGAAAAAGGCTGGTTTTACAGCCTCCTGCTGGTTCTGAGCCTTTTCGCGACCCTAACAGTCGGACTTTACTCCTGGGTAAAATTCTCCAGCCCCTTTGCCCTGCGGGCACCGTTTATGTGGCTCTACAAGTATATGATTATACCACTGCAGGCAACGATGTTCGCCACCCTCGCCTTTTTCATCTTTTCGGCTGCCTATCGGGCATTTCGCATTCGTAACCTTGGCGCCACCCTGCTTTTAATTGCTGCCTGTCTGGTAATGCTCGGCAATGTGCCGTTGGGCAGTTCCATCTGGCAGAGAATCAGCCAGCTTGTCCATCTCGTTTTCCCAAACACCCGCCTCGACCTTCTCTATCAAATTGAACTGTTTGCTCAGATAAAAGACTGGTTGATGGCGATTCCCCAAGCAGCCGCCGGCAGGGGCATTGGTATCGGTCTCGCTCTCGGGGGAATTGCCATGTCGTTACGCATCATTTTAGGAATTGAGCGCACCTACCTTTCATCGTAATATGAAACTCTGGGAACGCCTTGCGACCATTGACCGCCGTATCATCTACTCAATTCTTGCCCTAGTCGTGATTCTTCCGTTGATTCTTAAACCGAAAATCGGCGTGCGCGTATCCGAGCCGGTGCGCGATGCCTACAGTGCGATTGAACAACTGCCGACCAATTCCGTGGTAATGATTTCCATCGACTTTGACCCTTCCTCAGCCCCGGAAGTTCAACCGATGCTTATCGCCCTGCTCCGCCACTGTTTCAAGAAAAACCTCAAAGTTATCCTCACCGGTCAGCTGGCACTTGGCTTACCAATGGGCGAAATTGCCTTAAACCAGGTGGCGCCCGAATACCAGAAGGTGTACGGAAAGGATTATGTGAACATTGGCTATCGTCCAGGTTACGCAGCGATGATGGTTGGCATCGGTCGGGAAATCCGTGACTTTTTCAAAACCGATTACCGTGGGGTACCAATTGACAGTTTCGAATTTATGCGTGGCGTGCACAACTACCACGATATTGCCCTGCTTGTCTCCTTAGCCCACGGTGCGGTGGCTGATGCCTGGATTCAGTACGCCGGTGCTCGCTTTAAGCAAAAAATCATCGTCGGCTGCACCGGGGTCAACGCGCCCGGAATGTACCAGTACTACAGTGCCCATCAGATTGAAGGCATCATCGGTGGCCTTCAGGGGGCATCAGAATACGAAACTCTCGTCCAGAAACCCGGTTCCGCCACACTGGGAATGCCTGCCCAATCCGCGGCCCATGGGCTTCTTATCCTCCTCCTTATCATCGGTAATATCGGTTTTCTCCTCTCTCGAAAGAAAAGCCGGGGGAAGTAAATGCTTTCCGATATCATCGGCACCTGGATTGCAGCAACCTTAACCATCGCCATATTATCCTTTCTCTATAAAGACAATCCGCTTTATCGAGCAGCCGAACATATCTATGTTGGTATCTCTGCGGGCTTCGCCGTCATCTACGCCTGGGCATTTGATGTTTACCCGATGCTCATTGACGCTTTCAAAACCAACCTCAACACCCGCAATTACCTTGAAGCCTACATCCTGATTATTCCCGCACTACTTGGCATGGTGATGCTCTTGCGCTCAATACCCAAACTGGTCTGGCTCTCTCGCTGGTCAATATCTTTCACCATCGGTATCGGTGCCGGCTTGGGACTAATCGCCGGCGTCCAGGGTTATCTTTTACCCCAGATTTCTGACACCCTGCGTCCTCTAATCAATTTAAACAACGCCGTCCTCTACATCGGGGTCATAACCACCCTGACATACTTTTACTTTTCCAAGGAGCATGCCGGTTTACTGGGAATTTTTTCCCGTATCGGAATTGTATTTATTATGGTGGCGTTTGGCGCCTCGTTTGGCTACACGGTGATGGCTCGTATCTCCCTTTTAATTGGCCGTTTCTATTTCCTCTTCCACGACTGGCTTCCTTTAATCCGTTAAAACTACAACGGTTCCAAACCCGGGGTACCCCAGCGCAGCTCCATCCCGCATTCCGGACAGAATCGATAGCGGAAAAGCCTTAACATAAGTTCATGCTGAAAGGCGCTACATCGCAAAGGAGCAATCAATCTCTGCACCCTTTTCCGATTGCGGTGTGGGTTCTTTTCCTGACCGGCTCTTTTACCTGTCCGCCGACCACAATAAGGACAGAATGAACCGTAATTGTNGACCTTGCCGCCACAATGCGGGCATGAAAAAATTTCCCCGCCCTTCCCGTGCACCGTTATATTATATCAATTAAATCCCCTGAGTCAATTTTAAACATCTTTGTTGCCCACCATATCTTGCTCAAGCATCACAAAACATTGACCGGAGTTGTTTATTTCTTATAATCACCATTCTATGATATTGGGCGCCCTCCTCTTGCTCCTGTTCGCTCAAACTCCAGATACAATCCAGAAACCATCCTATTCAGTTGATGAGTTGTGGCTCAAAATTACACTCTCGGGTACCCGTAAACGTATGTCGCTTGTCATCGCCGACTTTACCATCCCTAAAGGTACAAAACCTGATACTACGGCACTGATAAAGGCGCTTCAAGAAGTATTCACTTCTGACCTGCGTTTCTCCCTTTACTTCACCTTTGAAGAACCCGAATCGGGCAAGGTTTACAATTTTTCCACCGACCCTAAAAAACCCGACCTCAAAGGCTGGGCAACAACCGGGGCTGAGGTGTTAATCTGCGGTGACTTCATTCTCAAGAAAGGTGGTGCCAGCATCGGCTTGCGACTTTACGACCTTGCCAGTTCAAAACTAATTGCCGCGAAAAGTTACCCGCTGACCGGGAATTATCGCTGGGTTGCTCACAAAATGGCGGACGAAGTGATAAAACTCTTAACCGGCGAGGATGGAGTCAGTTGCACTCGCATCGCCTTTTCCCGGACTCTTGGACCGGGTCACAAAGAACTGGCGGCGATTGATTACGACGGCGCGGCTCTTGAGCAACTGACATCATCCGGGGGAATGAAGTTGTATCCGGACTGGTCACCGAAAAGCGACCGTATCGCCTACTGCTCATATTCCGACCGCTCGTTAAACATCTACTCCCTGGACATTGCTTCCCGACGGGTAACCACGATATCAGACCGTAAAGGATTGAACACAACACCCGCATTCTCACCGGACGGCAAATTACTTGCCGTTTCTCTTACCTTTGAAGGAAATCCAGAAATTTACTTAATGAGTCCTGATGGCAAAAACATCCGCCGGCTCACCAACAGTCCGGCAATTGACATCTCCCCTACCTTTTCGCCCAGTGGCCGGGAAATTGCCTTTGTGTCCGACCGTACCGGCACGCCCCAAATTTACATAATGAACATCGACGGCACCGACCTGCGCCGCTTAACCTTTTCTGGTTCCTACAACACCTCGCCTGCCTGGTCACCAAAAGGCGACCTGATTGCCTTTGTGCAACGCCAACCCGATGGCTCAAATCAAATCTGTATTACCAACATTCTCGGTGACACTTACCTGAGACTTACCAGTGCGGGCAACAACGAAGACCCGGTCTGGTCTCCTGACGGTTTACACCTTGCCTTTAGCTCAAACCGCACCGGTGTCTGGGAAATCTACACGATGGACTGGAACGGTGCCAATCAGCGTCAAATCACCCGCACCGGTGGCGCCCAGTTTCCGACCTGGAGCCCCCGCCTCAGCCGTTGATAATTTGCTTGACGGGGTGTTGAAACGATATATCATAATACCTAATGAATCAACGCTGCCGCTGCCCGAGTTGTAACGGCAAAGAAACCTGGGCGGAGTACTTCTGTACCCGGTGTGACTACAACTGGGAAGAAGAAGCCGAACTGGAACCCAACGGCACGGTTCACTCATCGCCTTGCCCCCGCTGCCTCCAAATAACCCGGCCTGAAGCGGTACGCTGTGCCAATCCCGCGTGTATGGCGGTCTGGCCTCCGCCTGAACCGTTGTAATTTTACAACAACCCCTGACCTCGAAAACTGTAGAACTTTTCGCCGGCGATGATGATGTGGTCCAGAAGTTTGATTCCCAGAACATTACCCGCTTCCCGTAACCGCCGGGTAAGGCTGATGTCCTCACCTGAAGGTGTTGGGTCACCAGAAGGGTGGTTGTGGACAATAATGATCGATGGCGCGCGGTCGTGCAGCGCGGGGTTAAACACCTCCCGGGGATGGGCAATCGTCGCATCGAGACTGCCCACTGAAACCAGTTCGGTTCGAATATAACGATTGCGCGCATCAAGCAAAACTGTAAAGAAACACTCCTTCTTCCTTTCCACGAGCATTGGCTTTATCACCTTAACCACCGCCTCGGGCGAAGTCAATGCCTCCCGGGTATCGGGCGCAAGACTCTCCTGAAACCGCCGTGCCAGTTCAAACGCCGCCTTAATCTGGCATGCCTTTGCGGTACCGATTCCGGGTACGCGTTTTAACTCTTCGACAGTTGCATCCGCAATCGCCGCCACCGAACCAAACCGTACCAAAAGTTCATGGGCGATGTCCCGCACCGGAGCACCACCAGCACCACGACTGATTAGCACCGCCAGTAACTCCTCGCCCGATAGTTTATCAGCACCGTAACGCAGCAGCCGTTCTCGGGGCCGCTCAGTTACCGGCAAATCCCGCATTGTGAAATGCCGGCGTTCTGATGATGAATCTTTTTTCATTTAATGACAAACTCCCAGGCACACCAGGCATCTTGTGGATGCTCATCTGGAGGGCAATAAAGGCAGCGGGTCTGGATGCGTTCATCAATTGTCTTGGCAAACCACTCATACTCAACAAGCCCGACCGTTTTGCAGGGAAAATCCGCCAAACCTTTGCGTTGCCGGGCGCTTTGAACCCGGCAGTCGTTCATCCGAAACACCACCCGGTTTGGACTTACCTCAATCACCTCCTGGCGGTTGATATATGCATAAAGCCGAAAGGAAAGCGCCTTCACGAGCGCTGGAATTCCGCCCCCGGGCAGTATTTTATGCCGCTCCATAATCCGCTTTGCCTCAACTACCGTAAACCGGCGCCACGCTTCACGGTCAAGTTCAATTGCCGCTTCCATCCCGAACTTTGCTTCCACCGCCTGAAACCACAACCCGTCGTGCGCCAGCCAGTTTTTCGCCGCATCTTCTAAGAGACCGATTAAATCCTCTCGGGACAAACTTTTCAGTTGCGGAAAACGTTCTTCTTTATCTGCCATAAATCCCCATTAACCTTGCTTCTGCCTTAATATGACCCGCCATCGCCTCCTGAACTTTCCCGGCGGAAGCACCCGATGGTAAATCAAGCACCGTATCCAATCCATACAACTGGAAAACATAGCGGTGCGGTTTGCCGGGCGGTGGCTTTGGTCCATTGTATCCTATGCGCTGAAACGAATTAACCCCTTGTTTAATTCCATCGTCCAGTTGCTCCTTTTTGGCAACGCCTTCAGGTAGACGCCGCACCGGAGCGGGGATGTTGTAAATCACCCAGTGAATAAAGGTGCCCAAAGGCGCATCCGGGTCTGAGCATATCAAGGCAAAACTGACAACGCCTTCAGGAACACTATCCCATACCAGTTCGGGCGAGATGTCTTCTCCGTCACCGGTATAGCGAACCGGAATCCTATCGCCTTCGGCAAACGCCGGACTCAAAAGTTGCATTTTTGATACCGGCAACGGTTCAACTTTACCTGTACTGCCTGCTGAAGGTGGGGTCTTTGCCCCACCGCAGTAGCAGAAAAAGAAAAAGCCCGTAATCAGCCAGCCAGTAAACTTCATACATTTACCTCCTTTTCAAAATTATTCATCAAACCGCCACTGTCAAATTTTGCCTCCAGATTGACAATTGTTTATCAAAAACTAAAATGTAATAATCAAAATATTTTAATGCATATTAATCCAATCCTCGGTCTTGTGTTAATACACTCCCCCGCACTACTAAATATCAACTTCCGCCGATTGACGAAGTTCGGGCAAATTTTGTTGGGGTACTGATGCATCTCTGCTTCCTCTTTCTACTGGCTATTATCCCAGAATCTTCTGATACAATAAAAGTCTGGTTTGCTCAGGACAGCATCGGTTTGCGCCTGGTGGAATTTTTTAACGCTGCCGCCAGTTCCATCGATTACTGTTGCTACAACTCATCCCGGGTTGATGTCACACTCGCTTTAATCAACGCCCATAACCGGGGAGTTCGGGTGCGCGTTATTACCGATGATTCCCGGCTCAATAACACCTGGGTTGCCTATCTGCGCAGTGCCGGAATCACAGTCTGGTCCGATTCCGCTTCTTCCGGGCGCTCGGCTTATATGCACAACAAATTCGCCATTCGGGATTTTATCGATGAAGACCCCACCAATGATGTGGTGTGGGTGGCATCCTACAATGCCAACCAGAATGAACTGTCTGCCGACTGCGCCCTCGAAATACCGAGCACCGCCCTTTGCGCCGCCTATCTTGCCGAATTCAACCAGATGTGGGGTTCAGCCGGAGCAAACCCGGTCCCGGAAAGCGCCCGTTTTCACAATGCGAAACAGGACCGTCTTGCCAGCCATCAGTTTCTCATCAACGGCTATCCGGCATACCTGTACTTCTCACCGCAAAACCGGGTGGTTGATACCATTGCCGCTATTGCTGGCCGAGCCCGCAGTGAACTCTTCTTCGCCATCAACTCCTTTACCTATGACCCGCTCGGTGACACATTGATTGCTCTCTGGAATCGAGGATTAACCATCGCCGGTACTATTGACAAAGCCGGTGCTAATGACCCGGCTTCAGAGTATCCTCGCCTCCGGCAATGGCACATTCCGATTCTTATTGACTCAATACCATTTGGCAACGGCGTCCTGCACGAAAAGATTATGCTCATCGACTCCTGTTTAATCATCACCGGCTCTGCCAACTGGTCTCAGAACGCCAACCTTTCCAACGATGAAAATACCCTGCTCTTGACCGACCCGGCTGTTACCGAACGCTTCCGTAACGAAATTCTCACCCGTTATCTTGAAGCCAGTGGCACCTACCCGCCCGCGGTTTTTGAACCACCTGTATCCCCGCCAACGCAGAAAATTTTCTCCAGTATCTCCCGTACCCGGTCGTTACTTAAAGGCGTCTACTTCGACGCTGCGGGTAGAAAAGTTGTTACCGGCAAACCGGTTTCCAGCGGTGTTTTCTTTAAAACAGAGAAGGACAAACCCATTCAACTCATTATCGTAAAATAGCACGCCCGATTTGACACACTGACTGGTTTTAGTTAAAGTAAACATCAAGGTCCTCTCAAGAAGGTATAAATGAACACGGAACTGCTACTGGGTGATGAGGCGATTGCCCGCGGTGCCTGGGAAGCGGGTTGCACGGTCGCCGCTGCCTATCCCGGAACCCCATCAACCGAAATCCTTGAAGCCCTTGCCACATATCAAGAAGTCTATTGTGAATGGTCGGTAAATGAAAAGGTGGCGCTGGAAGTCGCCCTCGGTGCCGCGCTCGCCGGCGTCCGCAGTCTGGCAGCGATGAAACATGTAGGTCTGAATGTTGCTGCCGACCCTTTGTTCTCGGCGGCTTACATCGGTGTCAACGCTGGACTGGTAATTGTCACCGCCGACGACCCCGGACTGCACTCCTCGCAAAACGAACAGGATAACCGTTTTTACGCCCTTGCCGCCAAAGTTCCCCTGCTCAGTCCCTCAGATAGCCAGGAGGCAAAAGATTTTACAAAACTGGCATTCGACTTATCAGAACAGTTTGACATTCCGGTCCTGCTCCGAATCACAACTCGCATCGCCCATTCCAGTTCTGTGGTAACACTCGAGCCGCGCCGCGCTGAAAAGCCCCGGGGCTATGAAAAGCAACTTTTCAAAACTACCCTCTTGCCTGTATTTGCCCGGGTCCGCCACATCGACCTTGAAAAGCGTCTGTTAAGGTTACAGGACTATTCTGATAAATCACCCATCAACCGTATGGAACTGGGTAAGCCTGATTTCGGCATAATCTGCGACGGGGTAGCATACCAGTACGCCCGCGAGGTTTTCCCGGACGCGTCATTCCTTAAACTCGGACTCGTTTATCCCTTCCCCCGTAATTTAGTCCTTGACTTTGCCCGAAAAGTAAAAGAACTGATTGTAATTGAAGAGGTTGACCCATTTATCGAACTCCAGACCCGCGCCCTTGGCTTACCGGTAAAAGGTAAAGATTTTCTGCCCCGCTATGGTGAACTCAACTCGGGAATCGTGCGCATTGCCTTTGCGGAAAAGAAGATTGAAAAACCGGTTTTAGAAGAAGAAATTCCCAATCGCCCCCCTGCCCTTTGCCCGGGCTGTCCGCATCTGGGACTGTTCTACGCCCTGCAGAAGCAGAAGGCAATCATCGCCGGCGACATCGGCTGTTATACGCTTGGTGCCCTACCACCGCACAGCGCAATGGACACCTGTATTGATATGGGCGCTTCCATTACCTTTGCCCACGGTGTTGACAAAGCGCTGGGGAAATCGGACCCGCGCCCCCGCATCGCCGTTCTCGGTGACTCCACCTTCTTTCATTCCGGTATCACCGGTCTTATAAACACTACTTACAACAATTCCAATGTCATAACGATAATCGCCGACAACCGCACCACCGGAATGACCGGCCATCAAGACCACCCCGGCACCGGTAAAACATTAAAAGGCGAACCGAGCAAACCGATTGACCTTGAAACGCTCTGTCGCGCCTGCGGTGTGGAACAGGTAATTCGGATTGACCCTTACCACCCACGGGAAACGAAAAAGACCATTCAAAAACTGCTTAAAGAAAATAAAAGTGCGGTTGTCATATCGCAAAGACCCTGTGCCCTGCTCGCCGGTAAACAGGGTGAATCCAAAAAAGTGAATAAAGAAAAGTGCATTGGTTGTCAAGCCTGTCTTGCCCTTGGTTGTCCGGCGCTATCGTTTGCCGATAACAAAGCGTTTATCCTCGCAACCACCTGCACCGGCTGCGGGATGTGTGTTGAAATCTGCCCGAAGGGGGCGATTGAATGAACGTCCTCGTCTGCGGTGTTGGTGGTCAGGGTGTTTTACTCTTCTCTGATGTCCTGGCGCGCATCGCCCTTATGGCTAAACTGGATGTGAAAAAAAGCGAGGTGCACGGTATGGCACAGCGCGGGGGCAGTGTCACCAGCCACATTCGCTGGGCAAAAAAGGTTTATGCACCATTAATTGAAGAAGGGCACGCTGATATCATCATCGCCTTTGAAAAAATGGAGGCACTGCGTTACATTCACTTCCTGTCCCCGTCCGGCACTTTAATCTACGACCCGCTTCGCATCGAGCCCTTGCCGGTTCTTATTGGTGCGGTGGAAAAAGTTCCCGATACCATCATTGATGAACGTATCGCCGTCAGGGCACCAAAGAACTATCCTGTTCCGGCGTTTGATGTTGCCTGCAAACTGGGCAATCCGCGGATGCAAAATACCGTGATGCTGGGCGCCGTATCGCGCCTCCTTGACTTCCCTTTGAACCTCTATCGCCAGGTCATCAGTGCCACGGTCAAACCCCAATTTGTTGAACCCAACCTGCAGGCATTTGCGGCGGGACTGGAACTAATCCCGCCGCCCAATGCCCCACAATCCTAAACTCGCTTTACCTGTTACCAGCGGTAGTCAATATCCAGGTTAAAGGCGTCAAGGACACCCTCTTCACCCGCCACCTCACGGATGACCTTCAAACGCCAGTTACCCTTCACCGGCTCATCAGTGAGTGCAGGTATCAACTCGCCATCAACCACCAGGGGAGCAGCGCGATTGTCCCAGAAAAGGATTTCCCGGCCTGAAGGCGTATAAAGCCGCATTTCGAAAAATTCACCGTCCAAACTGTCCGGGTCAAACTCAACCGTAATCCATACCGATTCTGCCCGCGCACCGGCCGGAACTTCATTCGTAAGGTCAAGGCTCACCTCAACGGAACCGGGGTTCGGTATTGCAACCGGACCATCAAATGTTTCGTCCACATTGCCGTAACGCCACGCCCTGACATTCAGCGTCACACTTTCGCTATCTGTTCCCCCTTTACCATCATCACAAACTACCGTAACCGTTCCGCTCCCGGGCGCATTCGGTGCCGTCCAGATAACGCTGTCGCCGGTCGTAGCGGAAAGGGTACCGGTGGTTGCTGTCCAGGTAAAGGTTAGCGGGTCGCCATCGGCATCGCTCGCAAAGACTTTTAGCACAACCAAACCATTGGGTGTTACCGAATCCGCCGGACTGGTAGTAATAGAAGCGATTAGCGGTTTGTGATTGCGGTTGCATCCTGTTACAACGACAAGGGCAGCAATGAACAGAGCGCTGAATGCGACCGCGTGTCTACTACGAAACATTACTCCCTCCTTTTTGATTTATCTACTTCCTTTGACCGAAGCGACATTTTATTATATCACAACAAACGCCTATGTCAACAATTTAACAGGTTGAATTGACCTCCCTGCCCAGAATAAACCACCTTGAAGGGCGGGACTGCTCATAAATTCCAATACCATCCCCGATATTGTCCCGGGGTTGGGTAGGGAAAATTAGCCCGGTACAATTTAACATTTTAAATTTCAATATGATAGGCAAAATTTGTCCGTTTTTGTCTGGATACTTTAAAGTATACTAAATGCATCCTTCTTAAAGGTTGTATTTGCCTTTTCCGGTATTAAGATCAGTTACTACCAACGGGCGCTTGCTGTTATCTTGACTTGTAGTTAAATACCTTTAAACTATCATTTCTAATGGATTTTGGCAAACTGAAACTGTACCCTCTTTGTGACGGGTTCTTTGGCCTTGATGGCGGGGCAATGTTTGGCGTCATTCCCAGACCACTCTGGGAAAAGAAACACCCCCCTGATGAACGGAATCGTATCAAACTCGCCCTGCGTCCGCTCCTTGTGGCTACCGGAAAAGAACTTATCCTTATCGACACCGGCATCGGCGATAAGTACGACTCCAATTTCGCAGAACGGTACCGCATTGAGAAGACCGACTCCGTGCTGTCCGGTCTCGCCCGCCTTGGTTTCAAGCCTGAAGATATTACAACGGTAATACTCACCCACCTGCACTTTGACCACTGTGGCGGTTCCACTCAAATAAAAGACGGAAAATTGGTTCCGACCTTCCCCCGCGCGCGCTACATAGTTCAGCAGGCGGAATGGGAAGATGCAGTCAATCCCAATCGGCGCTCGCGCGCCTCCTACCTCGGCGAAAATTTTCTGCCTCTAAAAGAAACCAATCTCCTTGAGCTGATCAACGGTTCAATTGAAATCTACCCCGGTATCCAATTACTCCCCACCGGCGGTCACACCAGGGGTATGCAATTAGTCAAAATCACCAGTGACAACAAAACCGCTATCTTCTGGTCCGATATGATTCCCACCCAGAGTCACATTCCGGTACCTTACATTATGGGTTATGACCTTTTTCCGCTCGACTCAATGGACCAGAAAGAAAAACTTTTGAACCAGGCGGTCAACGGTAACTGGTTATCAGTTTTAGAACATGACCGGGAAGCGGTAATGGGAAAAATCACATTAAAGGATGGCAAATATCAGTTTGAACAAATTAAGGAGGATAAAATTTATGAACACCCAAAACTGGCAAATGAAATTTAAAGACAAAATCAAAACCGCGGAGCAAGCCTTAGAACTCATCCAGCCCGGCGACCGGATATTCATCGGCTCGGCTTGTGGCACACCCCAGAAACTGGTAAAGGCGCTTGCCGACCGGCCGGTTGAAGATGTCGAGGTAACTCATATTCTCACGCTGGGTGTCGCACCCTATGCTGAAGAGGCACTTGCCACTCGTTACCGGGCAAACTCCTTCTTCATCAGTGCTAATGTCCGGGAGGCGGTGCAAAAGGGCCGAGCCGACTACACCCCGATATTTTTGTCCGAACTGCCCCGTTTGCTACGCTCCGGACGCCTGCCGATTGATGTCGCCTTGATTCAGGTCACACCGCCTGATGAGCACGGATTTTGCAGTCTCGGGGTTTCGGTGGACATCACCAAACCAGCTGCCGAAGCGGCAAAACACATCATCGCCGAGGTCAACCCGCGCATGCCTCGAACCCTGGGCGACAGTTTTATCCACATCTCCCAGATTCATACTGTGGTTGAAAATGACGCCCCAATTTATGAGTTTACCACGCCGGGTCCGAGTGAAGTCGCCCAGCGCATTGCAAAAAATGTTGCCGAACTCATCGCCGATGGTTCAACAATCCAGATTGGCTACGGTGGCATTCCCGACGCCCTGCTTTACTACCTGAAAGATAAAAAGGACCTCGGCGTCCATACCGAGGTTTTTTCTGACGGCATCATCGACTTAATTGAAAGCGGCGTCATCACCAATCGCAAGAAAACCCTGCACCCGGGGAAGGTTGTCGCCTCTTTTGCGATGGGCTCACAGCGCCTTTACAACTACATCAACAACAACCCGATGTTCGAGTTTCATCCCGTTGACTATACCAATGACCCATTTGTCATTGCTCAGAATGAAAAAATGGTCTCAATCAACTCGGCGCTTGAGGTCGATTTAACCGGCCAGGTTTGCGCCGATTCAATCGGCTCCCTTTTCTATTCTGGCATCGGCGGACAATTGGACTTCGTCCGTGGGGCAGCCCGCGCAAAAGATGGTAAACCAATCATCGTTTTAAAATCAACGCGGGACAATGACCGATTCTCGCGCATTGTTCCGGTACTTTCCGAAGGTGCCGGAGTGGTCACATCGCGTGGCGATGTCCACTATGTCGTAACCGAATGGGGTGTCGCATACCTTCACGGCAAATCAATCCGGGAACGTGCCCTTGCCTTAATATCAATCGCCCATCCTAAGTTCCGTGCCGAACTGTTAAGAGAAGCCAAAAGAAGGAATTTCGTCTATCAGGACCAACCGGAAGACTCGCTCGTTTCCGCCCGCTACCCGGAAGAGTTCGAAACCAAGGTGCAACTGCCCAGCGGCGAAACAATCCTCATTCGGCCCATAAAACCGACCGACGAACCGGCGATGCGCGAACTGTTCTACTCCTTCTCCCGCAACACAATTTTCTATCGCTACTTCAGCTACATCAAGGCAATGCCGCATGAGAAACTGACCAAGTTTGTCAATGTCGACTACGAAAAGGAAATGGCGCTGGTTGCTGTCATCCGGCGCAACGGCGTCGAACAAATTGTTGGTTCAACCCGCTACTATGTTGACCCTTCAACTGGCTTTGCCGAATTCGCCATTGAAATTCAGGACGAGTACCAGAACAAAGGAATCGGCACCGCTTTGTTCAACCATTTGATCCGCATTGCCCGGATAAAGGGAGTAAAAGGGTTCGTGGGCTATGTTCTTGACTCCAACACCCGGGCATACCGACTTGTTACCAAAACTGGCTTCCCGCTTGAAACCAAATGGGAAGACGGCGTTTACACTTTAACCCTGAGGTTTGAAAAATGAAATCAAACAATTTGGACTTTATCTTTAAACCCCGTTCCATTGCGGTCATTGGCGCCTCAAGCAAGGAAGGCTCGGTAGGCCGCGCCCTGTTCGCCAACATTCTATTTAACGGTTATACCGGTGTCGTCTTTCCGGTCAATCCAAAAGCAAAAAGCATCCTCGGTGTCAAAGCCTACCCTTCGGTTTTAGACATCAATGACGAAATTGACCTTGCCATCCTCATTGTACCTGCAATCACCGTGCCGGCAGTTCTCGCGGAGTGCGGTCAGAAGAAGATAAAGGGTGCGATCGTCATCTCAGCCGGATTCAAAGAACTGGGTACTACCGGTGCTGCATTGGAACAGGCAGTGAAGGAAAGGGCGCGCACCTGGGGAATCCGTTTGGTCGGGCCCAACTGTTTTGGAATGATAAACACCAGCCCGACGGTCCGGCTGAACACCACCTTTGGTCGCGTTATGCCGCGCACCGGTAACATCGCACTCATTTCTCAATCCGGCGCCGTCGGAGTTAACGCTCTTGAATATGCCGAATCAGAAGAGGTCGGGCTCTCAAAATTTATCTCCATCGGTAACAAAGCGGACATCAACGAATGTGACCTGCTCGAATACCTGAAGGATGACGAAGAAACCGATGTCATCGCCCTCTATCTGGAAGATTTGGTTAACCCGCCGGAATTTATGCGCATTGCCCGGGAAATAACATCCCACTCCCGAAGACCCAAACCGATTCTCGCCATCAAAGCAGGTCGGACAACCGAAGGTGCCCGTGCCGCATCTTCTCACACCGGTGCCCTTGCCGGTTCCGATGAGGCATACAACGCCTTCTTCGCACAGGCACGGATTCTTCGCGTTGACACAGTAAGCGAATTGATCGCCAAGGCTGCCGTTCTTGCCTACCAGCCGACCCCGCGTGGTCCACGGGTGGCGATTATCACCAATGCGGGCGGCGTGGGCATAATGGCAACCGATGCCTGTGTCCGGTATGGGCTCAAGATTGCACCGTTAACCGAAAAAACTCGCACCGAACTCAAAAAAGTCCTGCCCCCTGCTGCTGCCATTAACAATCCGGTTGATATCATCGGTGACGGTGATGCCAATCGCTACCGTGCCGCATTTCGCATCCTCCTCCAGGATGAAAACATCGATGGGGTTATCCCAATCTGGACGCCCACTGTTATGGCAGAGGCGATTGATGTTGCCAATGTTATCGCCGAGGAAGCACAGAACACCGATAAGCCAATCCTCGCCTGCATTCAAACAATGGGTGACAACACCGCAATCCGCCGCGCCTTACTCCGGGTCCGAATCCCCCATTTTCTCTTCCCGGAAAATGCTGCCCGCGCGCTGGCAACGATGGCTGAATTCGGTCGATTGAGCCGGCGGCCACCCGGAGAAGTTGTCAACTTTACCGATGTTCAAACCGAACAAGTTCGGGAGATTGTCGAACGGGCAAAAAATCGGCCCCGTCCTTTCATATCCGAACCCGAATGCCATCAAATCCTCAAAGCCTACGGTATACCGGTGGCTGAATTCGAACTTGCCACCAACATCTCTGAGGCGCTCACCGCCGCTAAAAAAATCGGTTATCCGGTTGCAATTAAAATTGTTTCCCCGGACATCATCCACAAAACCGACTTCGGTGGCGTTCGGATTAACATCACCAGCGATGAACAGCTGCAAGAATGCTATACCGAAATGCTGAAAACGATAAAAAGCAAAAAGCCCGATGCCGAAATCTGGGGTGTAATGGTACAAAAGATGGCTCCAGCCGGTGGATTGGAAACAATCCTCGGAATGAAACGGGACCCGCATTTTGGTCCTTTGTTGATGTTTGGACTGGGTGGTATTTTGGTAGAGGTACTGAAAGATGTTGTGTTCCGCGTTGCTCCGGTCAACGACCTATCAGCCGAATCGATGATTACCGGCATCAGGGCATATCGCCTGCTTGAACCGTTTAGGGGAAAACCGGCACGGGACAAACAGAAAATCAAAGAGTCGATTCAGCGTCTATCGCAACTGGTAACCGATTTCCCCGAGTTTGACGAAATTGATATCAATCCGCTTTTTGTTTACGAAGAAGGCAAAGGTGCCCTGGTGATTGATGCCCGCATGCTACTTTGAGAACTAACAAATTTTGCCGGTTTTGAGTGGAGCTGACCCGATTCGAACGGGCGACCCCCTGCTTGCAAAGCAGGTGCTCTCCCAACTGAGCTACAGCCCCTTTCTTGAATAATAACCAATGTAAGTTTTTCGTCAAGATAAACCGCTATATCTTGAAAAACGACTTGGGCGTGACCGATTTCGGATACCCCGCATAACCAATCGCAAATCCCACCTCGACCCCTTTTCCGGACCAAAACAACCCGCCCACTTCCTTAACGCCTAATCGAAAATTCCACCGTTTCCAGATTAACCCGGTTTTTATACCGGCGACAAGACCAAAACGGTTATCAAATCCGGCGGTCAAGCAGACCGGCACCAAGTTCCTGATAGTTACTTCTGATGTCAGTTCCGCTGAGAAACGGTTTAAGCGCACCGATTCTAAATCGAAAACCGGACTCAAGACGACACCGGCATTAATCACCTCATTGATTTGATATCCGATACCGACGTTAAATTTAACCGGCAAATAAGATACAACCTCATTACCGGCACCGCGGACTTCCCGATAATAAACCTTACCGGACTCGGTAAGAAGTTCGTAAAGATTGGCAGAGTCGACTCTAAATGTCCAGTACCGTTCTTCAACGCCTTCCCGCCACACTATCCCGGGCCCCAAATCAAACATTGCCACCCCGAGATAAAATCGGTTTTGACAGTACGCAGCACCCACATCAACGGTCCAGCCGTTACCACCCTGTGCCTTTAGATAACCAACACATCCCTCACCGCTAAAACCGCGCCGGGTGGTTAAAATCCGGGCTTCGTAGTTAAGCATCTGGGCGTAGAACAGACCCCGGATATAGTTTAAACTCGCGCCAACAACAAAATTTCCCCATTGCTTGCCTAACCCTATTTTCGACCTGGCGAGTGTAACCAATTCAAATTGGGCACCGTTGGAACTGTAGGTCCGGTCCAGTTCATTGCCATTAAGGAGTAAATCAACAAGGCTTTTCGGAACTACCAAATCACCTGCACCCTCGGTCCGCACCGCGAAAGCCAGGTTGCCGTAATTAAATCGCAGTATTGCCGCCTGAACTTTTGTGTCCATCACTAACCCGCTCCTGGGTATCGAGTTTAATAGAATTTCCTTTCCCGTTTCGTCAATAAACTTCCCGTTGTACCGATTGTATTGAGCAATGTTGAAAGAGTTGTTTGCCCCCACCCCATTTACATCAACAATATCAAGAGAAAAAAACTGGTTTGCCGGCAATCCGAGGTTTGCGGGATTAAAAAAAAGCGCATCGGTCCCCACGCTAAAGACCGGATTTAAAATTCCCACGATAAAGGTTATAATGCTGAACATACTCATCTGCTATCGTTGTCAATGCGCACCTTGAGCTCAATAACCGCATCCAGTTTCATCTGGTCGCCGGTATAGACAACAATCGTATCGGTTGCCGGCAGCTCCAATATCAAGCCGGCACTTAAAGAACGACTTTTAAACAGGGTGACTTCAACACTGTCTAAAGAAACCGAGACCAGAGTATCCCGTTCTGCCACACAGCGACCTTGATTGTTAACAATGCCCGCAGGTATCGCAAACGGGATTGTTACGGAGTCAACAAGGATATCCGGGACAACAGATGTCCGATTGTGCAATACTAGTTTCCCGTTCATCCCAAACGGCAGGGCGCTTTTCAACCTGATACCGGCACCACCGGCGACGAGGTGATTTCGTGTTGACTGTATCTCTTCATCAGATAGTTCCACCTGCCTTTCGGGCAACGCTATCGTATCCGGAACCAACGCCAGCCTCAATGGCACATTCAAAATCGTACCGGCGCATACCGATTGACCCGTTTCATAACGACCATAACCTCTCATCCGGACATTGTATTCACAGATAATAAAATCCGGTCCGGTGTTGAGTAACGATGTCACCGGTACTCTCCAATCAAAACGAACCGGTAAGTTCCCCTGGCGCTGCGACACCGCAATTACATCTTCGATAGTTGCTACCACCCCTTGATTCTTTATTGCTCGCAAAGAGACAAAAATATCCATTGGAAAACCAACATAGTTTTCTCCCTCTAAAACCAACTCTGCGGAAGCGAACCGTGCACCACGAACACCAAAAGGAATCAGTTCGGGAATCGTTTCGCTACGGGAAAATATGTACACCGGTTGCCGAAACATGCCAACGAGAATCTTGGGCATTGCGTCGGAAATTACATAACCGATGTCCAGTTCGCAATCCTTTGTCACATCGACAAACTCCCCCCGCGAATCAAAATTCACCTGAGCCCGCAGCTCAAGAACCCCACTGCTCTTGCGTAAATTGTCAATCACCACATCTGTTAGATTGAAATCGACACTCATCCCCTCTCCGGCTTGAATCGTCTGGGATGAACTAACCCCAATTTTGGGAAAGTCGTAGACGAGATTTATCGAGACCGGTAGCCGATTGCCAACCGTAAACACACACTGCCCTTGTTCAAGGACTACGCTATCAATACGCAACGGATTCTTCGCCGCTATATCCAATTCCATCTTCTTCTCTAACTTACAATCAAGGATTTTCAACCTGCCACCGCCAATCCGGAGTGAATCCAGCTCAATGTTCACCAAGACGCTGTCCTGCGGCAAAATCCTGACCGTATCTGCTCCACTGCCCGGCGAACACACTTCAATTTCAACATCTATCGGATTAACCAGCGTCATTCCACCCACTCGAATTTTCTTTTCTTGAACTTCACCAGGACCTAAACTCTCAATATTGACAGTATTGCCCAGCAACCTGATGGTAACCGCATCAAAAACCAACGGGGTTCTATTTTCGACCTTTGTAATTACTACCGCCTCATGGAGATCAATGAATTCGATATTTTCTATCACGCAATGTTTTTCAAAAATGTTGCTAAATCGTTCCACCCGTAGTTGTAAGCCCGTATCAGGAATTGGTCCAAAAATTTCGCTACAACTAACTCCCTCCTTGCCTTTTCCCGCACGGGAAAAAACTAAATCCTCCAATGCAATTTTTTCTCTTTTCTCAACCGTAATTAGAGAAACTGCTCCATCAACCGCAACTGGTCCCCATTGGTGAACCAGATTCGCCACTAACGACGAGTCGGGCTGAATTTGAAATTTTTCATTGTTAGATAGAATTTCGCCCAATCGTACCGTTCTCTGATAAACCGGAATTCGTATATTGATATCCCATTTAGGCAGTGCCGGCGGCTTCAGGCACGAACCACCAAATACAAGTAAAATTAAAAAAACGCTGGTTAAAAATTTGAATCTCCACCCCATTACCCTCAACATCTTTCTCCCTTCTCCTCCCCCGGTAAATCTTAAAGGAGCCGCGGCTACCCTGTGAGCGTCCCAGAGTGCCTGAATATTAAAAAAAGGCGGCATTCTCTCCCAATTAAATGGTGTAGAAACACCCTTCAGGTGTACCGCAGCTCCTCAATAATGGGGTCCACCGGGCGCAGAAAAAGGGGCCGTTTATGGTAGGACTTGGGCGTGGGCTTTTAAAATCCCAAGAAGGAGGCTAAGATGCCGGCCCCAGGATAGACAATCTTTCAGCGGACCCCAAATGTGCTCAAACAAAGCAATAACCGCGACACGGTCAAGGAGCATCATCTTGTCTCGACTTCGGTCAAAGGTTCTTTTTAACTTCGCTCCTTCAACCTACCATCCGGGGTCCGCTTATCTTCGCTCATTATCCCTCCTTCCCAAAAGGGATAATGGTACCCCTCCTTCCTCAACCCACCAATCTTCAAGACGAGTAAACTATGGAGCACAATTGTTTCGGGTACACTTCTTAACAACAGGCAAGAGAGCAGAGAGAATAATGCGCTTCCCCTTGACTCCGTAGTCACCCGTCTTGGACAATTTCATTCAATTTAAGAGGTCGCCCGGTGGACCGAAATTCCCAATTGTAAAGAGCAAAACCGACAAACTTATTCCACCTAAAACCCTGTCAATGTCACCAAAACCATTTCTCGCATCTTATTAAAATCACCGGAATGTATATTTACAGCATCCGTGCCAAAATCTATCTTGCCGTATCAACCCTTTAAAATTCAACAACTTAACAAACCAGTTATATCAACATTTAACAATGCGACCGGTTAATTTAAAATGGAATAATGTCGTTAAGTCATTTGCAATCAATATGTTAGCAAATTGCGACAGGCGTAAAAGCCATACCCGAAAAACAGTGTCAACGGCAATGATTACCTAATTTGCATACTATTTTTACATCTTTACGGTTGTCACATGATATTGACATTACGGGAAAATAGTTTTGACAGTCAATGTTAACACACTATACTTAATTTAATTGGGTAACCAAAAGGAGTTTAAATGAAATGGAAAACTATTATCGGAATATTAACCGTTCTATTAACAGCAACTGCTCACATTGAAAGTGCTCGAGACCTCGTGCGCATAGTTGGTGCCAATCGTGACGAAGTACGCACGCTCGAAAAACTTGGTGCAATTGTCAACTATGTTGACGCCCGAGGTGTTGTGGCAGAAGCAACGCCCGACGAACAGAAGAAAATAAGGAATATCGGTTATACAGTAGAAATCATCACTCCAAACATCAGCAAAATTTATGAACAAAATTTTCTCGCCCTTACAACCGATGGTCGCTATTTAACCTACCCAGAATTCCGAGATACAATGGCAATTATCGCCCAGAACAATCCTAACATCTGCAAACTGGAGACGCTGGGCTTGAGTTACAACGGTAATTTAATCCTCGCGATGAAAATTTCGGATAACCCTCAAATTAACGAAGATGAACCCGTAGTACATTTTGAAGGTGCAATCCACGGTGATGAGAAAATTGGTTGGGCGATTGTGTTCGAGTTGCTTAAATACCTTGTCCGAAACTATGGCACCGACACCATTGTAACCCGTATGATTGACAACCGGGAAATTTACCTTCTACCAATGTACAACCCTGACGGTTACATAAACGGACGGCGTTACAACGGCAACAATGTCGACTTGAACCGCAACTGGGGCTGGATGTGGGGCAATGAAGTAAGTCAAGGTGCCACACCGTTTTCTGAACCAGAGAACAGGGCGGTATTAGCGCACATCTGGCGTAATCCTGCGGTGACTTATGTCTCCTATCACGCTGGCACCACCTTCATCTCCCACCCCTGGAGTTACTGCTCAACTTACGTAAATACGATTCCCGAACTACCCCTGATACAATTTTTATCAGCCCGTTACGATGCCTTTACCCACTACACCTACGGTCAGGGTGCGGACTCGATGTACCCAATAAACGGTTCTACCAAAGATTTTGACTACGGTTATGGAATGATGGGCTGGTCCATAGAAGTTCACATCTACAAAACCCCGCCCGCTTCTGAAATTGACCCCACTTTCAATCTGAATAAACCGGCAATGTTTGCTCTGATGCATCAGGCCGCTCAGGGAATCAGAGGTACTGTTACCGATGCCGAGACCAATGAACCGGTTCCCTGCCAAATCTGGGTCAGTCCGGCGCGCTGGCTCAGTTATAACGACCCAGAACTGGGCGATTTTCACCGGTTTTATCTTCCCGGGACCTACCAGATAACATTTCTTGCGCCCGGCTATCGGGAAACCACCCTGACAGATGTTGTTGTACCCGATTTCGGCGACTCGGTCACAACAGTTGATGTCCAGTTAACTTCGGACCCGTCAGCACCGCTTTTTGCCTTCCGCCATATCTACAACAACTATGTTAACCCCGCACTTAACCGGACCTACCCGGTTCGNGCGCTTGGGCCTCACGATGGTGAAGGGTTCCGGCTTGACAATGGCAAGTATATCTGTCTCGATATGCAGAAACCGATTCGTAATCAAGAAGGAATGGACCTAATCGTTTATCGCTCTGCCGGCACTGACAGCGCCCTTATTCAAGGAGCAAATAGTTGGTTAGGACCCTGGATTAATATTGGCACCGCCCGCACCAACCAGAGCCTGTTTGACATCGGTGCTGTTGGCTTGGACAGTGTCCGTTACATAAAAGTCACCGCCTGGGGCGAGTTCCACCTTGATGCGATAGAAGATGTAAAGAATGTGGGCATCAGTTCCAATCCATCTGCAATATCAATGCCTTTGGTTATCAAAATTCACCAAAACCCGACAAAACTACCGGTGCGATTTACCGTTAATCAAACAGTCCAAAATCAAACTCTTAAAATTTACGACAAAAGCGGCCGGATGGTTACCGACTTACCGCTCTTAAATACCACCCTTGTCTGGGATGGAAAGGACCGCAAAGGCAAGACAGTTAGTCCTGGGGTATACTTTGCTCGGTTTGAAGTTAATTCGGCAATCCGTATCATAATTACGAGGTGATTATGTACGCAATAATGCTTTCTCTTATTATCTTCACAGCGCCGCTCGAAGTTGCTCGTTCGGCAGACTTGATAGAAATAGCAGCGCTCGAATCGCGTATCAACGAATTCACCCTGAAAAATGGTTTGCATATCATTCACTACTTTGACTCTTCGGCACCTGTCGTTTCGGTCAATGTCTATTATCGAGTAGGCTCCTACGATGAACAGACCGGCAACACCGGAATCTCCCATATGCTGGAACATATGAGTTTCAAACATACCGATATTTACAAACCCGGCGACTTTGACCGAATACTTGATTCAGTTGGTGCCAACAACAACGGCTTTACCTCTACATATTACACCGGTTACTACGAAGAACTGGCTAAGGAGCACTGGGAACTTGCACTGAAACTGGAAGCGGCAAGAATGCACAAATGTATCTTTCCCGACTCCGAGTTCGAAAGTGAACACCAGGTAGTCGCTGAAGAAAGGCGTTTGTGGGACAACCGGCCGAACAGTACTCTCTGGGAACAGTTTGAGGCGATGGCATATCTTGTCCATCCTCATCGTAATCCAACGATTGGCTGGCCTGATGATGTGAAAAATTACACCGTCGAGAAAGTCCGCAACTGGTACAAAAAATATTATAACCCTTCAAATGCGGTCATCGTCATTGCCGGCGATGTACCATTCGAAGAAGTAAAGGCAAAAGTTGAAAAATATTACGGTAGAATCAAGGGAATACCGGTCAAAAGAACAGATTTTTACGATATCGAGCCCGCGCTGGCGGGTGAAAGACGGCTTATCATACGCAAACGGGTTAATGTCCCCACGCTCGTAATCGGCTTTCCAACACCGGGGATACGTGATTCATTTCACAGCGTGGGAGATGTCGTGGCGGCGATTTTAGGTGGAGGCAGAAATTCCCGTCTCTATCGTACTTTGGTAATAGACTCAGGCATTGCCACATCGGTTTCAGCATGGAACGAAGTGGAATGCGACCCGGGAATTCTTGAAATTTTGGTTACTCCCAAAAATGAAAGCCTTATACCGCGGGTCGAGAATATCATCCTTGCCGAACTAAAAAGGATGACAACCGAACCGGTAAACACCCAAGAACTGCAACGGGTAAAAAATCAAACCCTCGCCGCGGCGCTGTTTGACCGTGACGACATCTCGGACATCGCCTGGTTCTTGGCTACCTCACAAATTACCGCCGGCAACTGGCGTTATTTTTTGCAAAAAATCGAAAAGATCGAGGAAACTACCGCCGACCAGGTCCTCTTTTTCTGTAACCAGTATCTAACCGGAGAACGCCGTATCGTTGGCATTCTGCTGCCTGACAAGGAGGCGCAATGAAAATTTACACCCGACAATTATTGGTTGTTCTTTTAGGGCTAATAGGCAATCTATTCGCAACCATGTTCTTTCGGGACTCACTTCCTAATGGACTCATCATCCTGACATATCAAGACCATCGTCTCCCCATCGTTGACATCTCATTCGTTTGCCGCAGCGGCGCAGTTTTCGACCCTGAGGGCAAAGCCGGCACTGCCAGCCTTTGTACTGATATGCTTTTGCGCGGCACGAAAAAATTGAGCGCGGACTCTATCGCCCAGATTCTCGATTTCATCGGTGCCCGTTATGGTACTGGAACCGATTTTGACCGTTGTTTTCTCAACCTTCGCCTTTTGAAAAAGGACCTATCCCTTGGTCTCGACATCTTATCAGAAATGGTACTCGAACCAGCCTTTCCCGAAGACGAATTTACGCGGGCGCAAGAACAAACGCTGACAAGCGCCCAGCGCGCCTACGATTATCCATCAGCGCTTGTTGCCATGGAATTCGACCGGCTTTTATTCGGCAAACATCGTTACTCTTTGCCGCCGCGCGGCGATACTGCGACAATCCGAAAAATTACGCGCGATGATTTAAAAAACTTCCATAAAACTCATTTTGTTCCTAACAACTGCTTTATTGTTTTTGTTGGTGCCGTTGACCACGAGGAGATAAAAAACGAAGTCCACCGCCGTTTTGCCAACTGGCAACCAGGACCGGTCAGCAGCCCTCAATCGCCCGAAACTATCTTACCAGAAAAAATTCGGGTCAAATTGATCACTCGGAAAGATATGAACCAGACCTACATCCAGTTTGGTCATCCTGGCATCTCAGTATTCAATAATGATTTAATTGCCACCCGTTTGATGTCATATATTCTTGGCGGCCCTCCGCTCTCTTCAAGAATGGGCCTGGCGGTTCGAGAGCACGGGGGCCTTGCCTACGATGTTCGTTGCTGGTTCGACCGCCGCCTGTTACCCGGTGCCTTTCGCGCCACGGTGCAAACTGCAAAACCAAAAGAGGCGATAGAAAAAATGTTTACTGAAATCCGGCGCATGCACGAGACCGGTGCAACTAAATCTGAATTACTCAAGGCACAGAATTACTTCACAGGTAGTTTTCCGCTCTCGTACAGTTCCAATCAAGGTAAACTTGACCGGTTGAGCGAAATTGAACTCTACCACTATGGTATCGACTGGCTGGAAAGATTCCCCGATCTGATGCGGGCAACAACATTGCAACAGGTCAACGAAACGGCAAAACAACACCTCCACCCCGACCGCTATATTATGGTAATAATGGGCAATGTAACGAAGGATGAACTCAACCTGCCCGATGTTGAATGGGTAGAATAAAAGTAGGGGCGTTTCCCGCCCCTACCGTTCGATGAGATTAAACCGTTCAGTAACTAATTAAGGGTTGAACGAAGTCACATACCGCTGACCCGTTTCGGTCCACTGAATTATTGCCGCGCGCTTAATTGGATTGCCCAGAGCGTCGAAGGATATTGCACCGGAAACACAGGGATAGTCCTTAATCTGGCTCAACGCATCTCGAATCTCATCCGGTTTGGCATTGGGCGCATTCTTAAGAGCCGCAATCAGCAGGAGCGCGGCATCATACCCGAGCGTTGCCATCGCATCCGGTTTCTGACCGAACCTCGCCTGGTATTTGTTTACCCAGTTTTGGACTTCCGGTCTGGGGTCGTCAGCTGAGTAGTGGTTGACAAAATAACTACCGGCAACTTCTTTACCGGCAATCTCAAGCATCGCCGGTGAATCCCAGCCATCACCGCCTAAAAATTTCGTCTCTAATCCCAGTTGATACGCCTGCTTGACAATCAAACCGACCTTATTGTAGTAATCGGGCAGAAAAACCACCTCGGGCTTTTGCTGCTTGACCTTGGTCAAAAGCGCTGAGAAATCGGCGTCGTCCTTCTGATACGATTCAAATGCCACAACCTTACCGCCCGCTTGTTCGAAAAAGCGCTTGAAGTACTCCGCCAGCCCTTTGGAATAGTCGTTGCCAACATCAAACATCACCGCCGCAGTTTTTGCCTTTAAACTCTCGGCCGCAAAACGGGCCGCAACCACACCCTGGAAGGAATCAGTAAAACAGGCACGGAAAATATAATCTTTGTGCTTGCCGTCGTCGGTAACTGTTACCTTGGGATTGGTAGAAGTGGGCGTCAGCATCGGAATGCGTGCCACCTGACATTTATCCGCGAGTGGTAAGGAACACTTTGTAGAAACCGAGCCGATAATCGCCACCACACCGTCCAGCTCAATTAACTTGCCACCGGCATTCGCCGCCTCGGTCGGGTCGTTCTTGTCATCTGAAATGAACAGTTTTATCTGTTTCCCGTTGATACCACCGGCACGATTTACCTCTTCAACCGCCAGGGTAATACCATTGATGGTTGACTCGCCGAATGTTTTAACATCTCCAGTTAAAGGGGCAACCACACCGATTTTAATTACATTGCCCGGTCCACAGGCAAGGATGCCCATTCCGAGCATCAGGCAGATGGTACTTATTGCTTTTATGATCTTCATTATACCTCCTGTTGGTTTATTCATTCACGGTCAAACTCCGGTCCCGAACTGACTCATCATCAACTTTCGTCCGGTACCGGGAAAGAAACCCTTTTGCCCATACTGCAAAATCTCCTGATTGGAGCGATTGGCGAATTCCCTTCATCAACGACTGGAAAAACCAGAGGTTGTGAAAGGTCAAAAGTTTAGGTCCAAGGGCCTCACCTGCGATGAACAGATGCCGCAGATAAGCACGAGAAAAGTTTCGGCAGGTGTAACAGTCACAATTCGGGTCCAGAGGTCCGGCGTCATCAGCGTAGCGGGCATTACGAATTAACAGCCGACCGGTACTGGTGAATGCGGT